>Ga0114958_10001005_pt1 | contig 22973 bp, 54 predicted proteins | sample C_130208_EF_Meta_FD_89577 | JGI IMG/M metagenome (GOLD analysis project Ga0114958, IMG submission 89577) | Freshwater microbial communities from Lake Croche, Canada to study carbon cycling - C_130208_EF_MetaG | ecosystem: Environmental > Aquatic > Freshwater > Lake | place: Lake Croche, Canada... | reverse complement strand
TGGACATACTCGTTATCGCATTACCTACTCTCCCTTCAATAGGTCTCAACTTCTCTGTGCGTATGGCATACGTCTCATCATTTATCTTGATAATATTACCCTTTATCTTGGGTATATGTACATTATCTTGATGACTCTTGCAAAATCGTACATACGATAAATATCCAGGATCTTCTTTAAATACTTTAAATATATAAGGATAGCCAGGCTTCTCAAATACTATCCCATAAAATCCCTGGCCTACATATCTAAATCCATACTGCGCTAAATAATCAGAAAATCTTAATAACTGATTTCGTCTCCCATGATCTAACGGACTATATCTCTCTCCTGCTTCAGGACTACTAAAAACATCTTGGGCTTTCTTATATATGGGATTATCTCTATATCCACTTAACTCATCAATTCTCATAATATCTATTATTCCTCTATATGTCTTATTTATACTGGAGAATTTTTTCAACTCTCACGGAAAAAAATTTTGGTCACGGAATTTTTTAATACAGTACTTACAGATTTTTTCAAATTCTACGGATAAAAAATGGGTCGCGCAAAAATTTATATATAAGTACTTACAGATTCAGGCACTTGTTTCTGACCACATCAACTTTATTTTGAAACAATAATTAACTACTTACTTATTATTTAATTTATAATGGCCTTAAGTAATTACTTACTTACAAAAATAAGTAAAAAATTATTATATAAAATAAGTATAGCCTTACGGATAAAAATAAGTAAAACATTATGCAATGTCAATCACTATAAAAATAATGATTGACATTGCTTTGAGTTTATGCTAAGTCTAAAAATTCTATCTCTTGTTTCATTGCTTTTATTTTCTTGATGTTATGCAATGATACAGTGCGACATATTACATTATGTTTAACCTCGTTTTTAACGCTATACACGATTGATTTATCATCAAGCAATGCCTTAGCACCACTAGGGGTCATAAAGCTCGCTACAGTCATTTTATCTATGATTTTATCGTGCATTGTATAGAATGATTCGGCATTGTTATAGATAGCATACAAATATTTTTTATCTGTATCTTTTTTATTGATGGCAATACTGAAACAATCAGCATCATGAAAGTAAGTAGCTTCTGACTTTTCGAATACAAAGTCATCTGCTATATCATTAAGTTTTTTAACAGATCTCATAACTGATTTGTAATACACCTCATAATCTTTAATGCCAGCAAATAATATAACATTAGCGTTAGTGTGTTTTTTAATACTCAACGCTTTATTTTTAGCACTCAATGCCACATCCGTAACATAAGTTACGTTCGCGAAGGTGGTACCTTTAACATTGCTTAAAAGTGATTTAACTTGTGATTCGATAGTATTAGTATTCATGATTTTAATCTCGCTCTTGTTGTTGATGTGATATATTATACGCTGATTTTAAACATTGTCAATAATTATTTTCGCTCACAAAATAAAATAAACAAACTATAAAAACAGAAACCATATTGTATAAAAATAACAATACATTGTCAAACATTATTTTTTTGTATTATCTAAAAAAATAGTTAAGATATTACTTAACTCCGCCCCATGTTAAAAAATAATTGACAAACTAGATGAAATATGATAGAAGGGGAGGGGGGGTGAGATATTAACTTGACAAACTGAAAAAAATATGATATAATAGAGGGGTGGTCAAGCCTGGAGTTGAACCAGGCGAGAGTATTAAAGATTGGGTAGATACTACAACCAGTAGCGGGAGGGAATCGAACCCTGATCGGGATATTTTGAGTACCCCATAACCAATCATTAAATCTGGTAGCCTCCTACCTTGACTATAATACTGCGACACCGTCTTTAAACTTGACCTTAAATTCACCACTGCCGGGGTGAAATACTGCAAACACGTTGTCGCCGTCTTGGCGGACGCGGAGGATGCCGTCGAGGCTATTACCAGGACCGCGACACTAGAATTCCATAGCGTCAGTGATGTGGTCGGCGTGTCTCCAACCTTTAGAGTTGGCGGTTAATTGAGTTGCAATTTCTTTTAAATTCATGTTTTCAAAGTATGTGTATATTATACAGGACATCCATGTCCTTGTCAACCATTTAATGGCCGTAATTGCATCCTATATATGCCCTTCTACCATTTATTTCAATAATAGAATCAAAGAACCCACAGCATCCGTTGGATTGAATTTCTTCATATTTATTGACTGCTTCATGGTCATCGATGAAGGCGAACCTATAATTATCGGCACATTCTAGGTCTTGCTCACCAAGCCAGTCTTTAGCTTCGTCTTCAGATTTAAAAGATGTAGTAGTAATTACTGTGTTCATAAGATTGCCCCGTAATGTGGTTGATGATTCAAAGTATGTGTATATTATACATGATTAATTTGTATTGTCAACCACTTTTTAATCATGTATATGTGTTCATGTGTATACATACTTGCATATATGGGCGTGTATGGGCGTGTATGGGCGTGTAATGCACTTGCTCACACACGCTTGTCTAGGCGCGTTCTGTTACAGCTAGGTTTCTGATTCCTCATCGTCTTCCTCCTCATCAAACTCATCTGCTAGATCGCTGTTAAGGCACATTGCTTCCACCTCTACCTCGCTCATCCAATATAGGATGGTTTTTAATACATAGTCCTTATCGAGGACTTCATTATCGATAAGGTCAAATAATTTGTTAGTATATGTTCTGCTCATCTTCTTGCTCCTAGTTATTCAGTATGTGTATATTATATAGAACATCCATGTCCTTGTCAACCTTAGATTGCAAAAATATCTTTATTTAGGATTTCGTCTTCTACTGTTTGATGGCACGCATTTAACATTAACATTGCCACTTGAATTGCAATATTTTTTTCTTGCCCAGAAAGTGTCTGTGTATATTCAAGAACCTCATTTATGTTTAAGGTTGCAAATAACTCGAATTTTGGAATTGGGTTAGGTACTGGTCTATTGTCAATCATTATTTCGCTCCGTTGTCTTAAAGTATGTGTATATTATATAGGACATCCTTGTCCTTGTCAACCACTAAATTTCGTTTAGTTCTTCAAAACGATTTAAGCATTTTGAAATTCTGCCATCATCTTCAAAGTAAACAACATAATCACCTACTTCTTTTCTATATTCTTCATCACAATATCCAAAACCGCCGTAATATTGTAAGGTTCGGTCATTACGCTTATTAACGACTATACAGGTATCATCTACATATAACTTATGTCCTGCTCTAATATCAAGACCAAGAGCATCGGCTGATACAACTTGCATCATAGATACATAATTTTCAATTTGGGTATTAATGTTATCAATTAATGTGTACATTTTCTTGCTCCAGTTGTTTAGTATGTGTTATATTATAAAGCCATCCTTGGCTATTGTCAACCACTTATTCTGTTACTAACTCAATAGTATAACCTTTATATTTTGCTGATCCATTTGCTCGGACTTTAGTTTGCAATTCCATTGCATCGGCAGTGTTCTTAGCAGTCATGCCTTTACCGCATACAGAAAAGCATATGTTTGGAAGAAGGTTATCAGCATATAACCCAACTTGTTTTTTATGTGTTATCTTAATCATTTTATTCGCTCCGTTTTGTTAGTATGTGTATATTATATAGGACATCCATGTCCTTGTCAATCACTTTATGCCTCATCCATCTCCATTTGTTTCATTGAAGCTTGAGCTTTTTGTTTTGCTATATCAAGCAATTGGCCAGCGTATTTGTTGATTCTGGGCACACCTTTGGCGTTTGGCTTCTTCCAGTATGCTAATTGTTTTTCTGTTAATCTGCCTGCTTTACTGTAGAATTCCGCCATACTTGTACCCATTCTAGCATCAGCTGGAGTAAACCCTCTACTATTGTTGTTGATTGTGGATTCAGCATTTTGTTCTTCTAAAGTTTGGCGTTCATTAAGAACCGCTAATGCTCTACCAATTGCTTGGTCATTTGTGTTTAATAAGTTTAAGATAAATTGCTTATTCATGATTTGCTCCGTTGTCTTAAAGTATGTGTATATTATACATGAATAATCCAGAATGTCAACCAAAAAAAATCCCCATGATCCAGGGAGCGAGTCCAGACCATGAGGATTTTGAGGTTGACAAAGGATATATCATGTGTTAATGTTCAGGGAGCGAGACCTACTAATTAACCGATACCATTGGGAGCGAGTCAATAGGACATATCCTTGTCGGTACTGTGGCTGTTACACCATCTTAGTTCTAATTCATTTCGTAATTTTCACCTTCATTAATCCAAATAACTTGGTCATCTGGATAAGCATTTATTGCTTGTTCCTCAGCGTGTTCAGCGTCATCAGCTTGGCATAGGAAGTAAAAGCAATCTGGTATTGGTGAACCAGATTCTAAAATTACTGTATATAAATCCATTGTATTGCTCCTAATTGAAAGATGATATTATAAAGGACATCCTTGTCCTTGTCAAGTATTATTTTAATTCAGCTTTGCCTACATTGTTGCCATTTACGTCACGGATAACTGGAAAATCAGTTTTACCGTTTTCTACAAATTGGGCAATCGTTCTTAAAATACTTGCTATTTCTTCGTTTCTGTTTTCTTCAAATGCTGAGTTTGAGGTATCTATTTCTAAAGTAAATTTCATTTTATGCTCCTAGATGTTTCAAAGTATGTGTATATTATACACTAAATTTATTCTTTGTCAAGCTTTTTAATACATGAAGCCACTTTTATTTTTTTGTAGTTACCAAAATCAGTGGCACGTATTAAAGCATTTTCACATGACTCATGGTTTTGGTAACTGGTGGTTGACATATCACCACTAAACATTATAATCAATAATATATACATATTCTGCTCCAATCAATTCAAAAATCATATTATAAAGGACATCCTTGTCCTTGTCAAGTATTACCAGAAGGAATATTCTTCTTCATCATCAAACAAGCTTTCCTCATGCATCGGATTTGATGCTATAAAATGACAACCTGCTGAATAACCAAATACTTCACCAGATGGTAACAAGACTTCTGTATCATCTTCTAATTCACCTGTATTCACCATATCATATAGGCATGAGTATAACTTATAACCTATATCATCTTTTGTTAATACATCACAATCACCCGCTGGGTATTGGAATAAGAAAAGTTCACCATCTAATAATAATACATCGCCGTCTAAAGTTAATTGTACTTGTTTCATTTTGTTTCTCCGCTCTGTTAGTATGTGTATATTATATAGGACATCCTTGTCCTTGTCAAGTATTATTTTATTTTATTTTAGCATTACATTTAATATATTTACCGCGAGTATAATATGCTTCATTGTCAAGACCTGCAACAAAAAAGAAATGGTTTGCGGTTGCTACTACATCTTCCGGTCTTGCCCAACTAACGGCAAAAGTAACTCGGCGATTATCACTCAACTTTTTACTTCTCTTATCAGTCCATGATAATAAAACACTTCCACGATGGCATTCAATCGCTTCTCTGATTATCTTTCTAACTTGTTTAGTATTATTCATTTGTTTCGCTCCGTTTCGTTAAAGTATGTGTATATTATACAGGAGTATTCTGGAATGTCAACCAAAAAAAAGCCCTAATTTAATAGGGCTTTTAAAAAGGATTTTAGTGTTCAGGGAGCGAGACCTACTTACCAAAATCAGTTTTTAAAATCATATAAGTTTCCATTTTAGGATCTTTAAATGTAAATTCTATCTGTATGGAAGGTGGCTGATTGGGATCAGTATCCTCTTTCTCAACCACTCTCCAATAATACTCTTCACCATACCTATACCCTTCTTTATCACACCATAACATGATATCATTAAGCTGGGTATGTTTTATTATAATCATCTTTTAGGGATCAATGATGCACTATGTACCTCTTCCGATAATAACTCGGATACAGTAAATATTTGACGATCCTTTAAGATAAACGTACCAGTGTTAGTCGCATGTAGTTCTACCCAACCCTTGTATTGGAAGTTGGTATATACTTGCCCACTAACAAATCCTACTATCAATAACGCTATTACCGTTATAAATTTTACTGATGCTGTCATTTGTACTACCCTCTATAATTTAAAATTGTATTATACAGGATCTTTAGGAGGTGTCAACCGTTTTTTCTCATAATAAGTATCTATTCGGTCATAAACCCATAAACCAATACCATATGACATAAAACATCCTATGCCTACTAAGACCCAAAAAATTATTGTTAATATCATACGTCCTCCCATTGAATGTATATTATAATGCCATCCTTGGCTATTGTCAACTATGTTATATGAATTTATTTACTAATTGACTTATAAACTCAAAGCAGATAACTGGTAATGCAATAGCAGTAAAGGCTATGATACATGCTACACCAACCGCTGCCACACAATCAACTGCTGTCTTTAATATGATAACACACCAGATTAATATATTCTTCATTTTATTCGCTCCTGTTGTTCAGTATGTGTATATTATATAGGACATCCATGTCCTTGTCAACCTTAATAAGGGCTTTGTTTGCAAGTAATTGAAACAATGTAGCAATTAAGGTCATAAACTTTCAATGCCTTTGCTTCAGCATCAGCAAAGCTATCTGCCTCTACTACATATATGAGGTACTCTGGGTAGTCATCACAATCTATTGTTACAGTGTATTCATTCATTTTATTCGCTCCGTTTCGTTAAAGTATGTGTATATTATACATGATAATTAATTAATGTCAACTACTTGACTAAATTTATTTTTAGTGTATAATATTAATCATTGAAGACATACACGTAATGGTGATGATGGTCCAGATATGTCAAAGGTAACTTGGGCTTTGTTTATATTTTATAATAGCCAGCCTACCTTTGAAATTACTGGATACGCATTATCTGCCGACATCGCCGCTCCTGGCATTCGCTCCTTGTTGTTGATATTATAACGGACATCCTTGTCCGTGTCAACCTTTATCTATGCAAAGTTATTAACTTGGGCATCAATTAACTCATTTAATTTTTCAATTGTAACCTCACGTTTAGTACCTTTTCTTAACCCTAGCATCTGGCATGCTATAACATTTGCCGACTTGCCTCGGCGCTTCATGCCCAAATTTTCTAGTTTAATTGCTTGTCTTAAAGTTACAAGTTGGTATCTGCTGATTTGTTCTGGTGTAGTGATTATGCTCATGTTACGCTCCGATTGCTTTGAAAGAGATTATATTATACAGGACGTCCATGTCCTTGTCAACCACTTATGCTTCAATTACTGAAACATTTTTTACTTTTTCGTTGAACCCATCATTACGGGCTTCCAATATTGCTTTAATTTCCGCACCATGCGTTGAACCACAAGGTACATTTTTTATTGTATACGATGGCCCTTTTCTAAAATTGATTGTAACATTATATCTTTTATTCATTTTTTTGCTCCGTTGTTTTTAAAGTATGTGTATATTATACAGGGTTTATTTACATTGTCAACCTATCAATTGCATTTCCTATAAAATAAGATACCGCTGCGCCTACACACGCTATATCCACAAACCATTGAATAAATTCTAACATAATATACTCCTAATTAAAAACTGATATTATAAAGGACTTCCCTGTCCTTGTCAACCACTTATTTTACTTTGATAATCTTATCATTTTCCATAGTCACTTCCGCAAACCATTTGCGTTTAGGACTATAATCTGCTACACAAAAGGTACCAGTTGATACATACTCAGGACCAAAGATTGAAGTTTCATTAAATCTTAACTCTTGGCCAATTGACTCTTTTAATTGCTTTTTGCTGTTATATACTGCTTGTAACATGATACGCTCCACTATTGCTTTGAAAGAGATTATATTATAAACTAATGTCTTTATTGTGTCAAGCCTTAAATACCAATAAAGAAAAATAAATAAAGTACCCAAAGCCTGCCACTAATATGATAACTGATAATTCTAACATGATATGCCCCTAATTGAAAGATGATAGTATAAAGGACATCCTTGTCCTTGTCAACCACTTATGCTAATTCTAGCATTTTATAGGGTTTGTCCCATTTGCCTATATTAACATTAACGTACCAGCCTACATCAAAATAATCTGATTGTATATCAGACCGATCATGGTTACCTACGTTCAATGCTGGGATTATTTCACTCAGGAATGCTAATGCCTCACCTTTAAAGTGATCCTTGTACCAATATGTATTCACTTGTAAGTGATTACGTTCTGGGAAGTCTTCTAGGAAGTCTATAGGACTTGAGGACACTGTTAGGACTAGGGTGCTGTGGTTTTGTACTGATAGACTGCCCTTGACATTATACTTTTTAAGTATAGCATTAATTTTTGGGGCTATTGCTTTTTTCTTTTCTTGATTCATGTATGCCATGATATACGCTCCGATTTGTTTGCTTTGAAAGAGATTATATTATATAGGACGCCCATGTCCTTGTCAACCACTTATTTTAGTATTGTACCACTCGATCAATTTGATCAATATAAGCCCAACGTCCATGTCCATCTTTATCTGTATAATCGATTGTAGCACGCCCATTTTTACCATCAAACTCAACGCCCTCAAGGGTTACAGTCTCAGGTGCACTAGACCCAAACCCACTGCGGACTACGACTACAGACCCAGGGCTTAATCTTTTAACGTCTACATTTGATGCTTGTTGTCTTGATGCTTGTTGTAATGCTTGTAATAAAGTATTCATTTGATACGCTCCACTATTGCTTTGAAAGAGATTATATTATACAGGACGTCCATGTCCTTGTCAACCACTTATTTTAATCTATATATAATTGCGTTAGCTGTTCTTACAATTTCAAACCCATTTGCTTGTGCCCATAGATTTAATTCAGTAACCTGAGTTGAAACTATATCATACATTTTGGGTTTGTCAACCTTTACTGTAATAAAGTTTTTACGAAAGTTTCTGAATACACGACTATTATAACATGATACTACTCGATTGTAAACCTCTTCACTTGATTTAATTTGCTCAGGTGAATATAATTCACGGTTTTGTTTATTGCGTTTAGCACAATCAGTGGCTGCTATGAAAGCTGGTAACGCTGTTTTGTCTTCAGTTTTGATTATATTAATCATTTTTTTCTCACTCACTTTGTTGTTAAGATGTGTATATTATAGAGCCTTCCTTGGCCCTTGTCAACCACTTATTTTACAAATCTACCATTATTGTTCCATTACGTCTATAATGTACAAATACTTTATGGTGTCTGCTTTCTTCATCTGGAAAGCTATCATCATCATCTTCAAAAGTAACTAGATACATAGCCGCGTACTCAACTGGATTAGTGTTTGGAATCAATTCACATGATTCTACTACTAGGTCATCAAAAGCCTCATTAAAGTTTTCTATGGTTAATTCTAGTGCATTTAACATATTCGCTCTCCGTTGTTTCAAAGTATGCCATATTATAGCAAGACCATTTGATTATGTCAACCTACATGCCTCATTAATTAAAATATTATATCTATCATGGAATGATGATATGCAACCATCCCAATAATCAATAAAATAATTAGGATACCCATCTGGTTTAGTTAGAATTAACTTAATTATAGCAATTGGATATACCACATCATGTATACTATCAGGAAAGACTGGAAAACTTGACCATCTACCTTTCATATGTAATAATTCATTTGTATAAGTTAATATATCCTGATACTCTGGTGAAGAAGTATCTGGTACTTCAGGATAATATTCATGAATACAATTAATTACATCAGCAAACTCCTCCGTAATTGATTCATTAGCTTTTGCTTTCTCAATAACTATATTAGCCAAGTCTAGTAACTTATTCATTAATTACCTCATAAGCTTCAACTTTAACATCCTCATATCCTAAATTAATATAATACTCGGCTATTTCATTTGCTTCAATTAATGATACAATATAGTCTGTAACTTCAGTACCACCAACCCATACAGTAAATTTTTTCATATTCTTAATCCTCCAATGTTATTCCAAATACTTCCTCAGTTGAAGCAATGCCTTGCACTACTGCTTCATCTTGTATATAATCAATAAAGTATAATAGCCCTACTATGTTATCGTATTCATCGGCGGGTGTGCGTTCTATCAACCACTCTTTTTGGTCTCTTAACAGTTTCCAATCAATTGATTTGCCGTCTATATACATGTTCTTGCTCCAGTTATTCAGTATGTGTATATTATAATACCATCCTTAGCTTATGTCAAGCTCTTACAGCTAGGAATCTATACGAATTGGTATCACACCAACATCAGGTAACTCTTTATAATGACCAGTCATAACATATTCGAAACCATTCTCATCTAATTCCACTTGATATAATGTAGCATGTACTTCACCATCATTGCTATCATAATCCGCCCATATGTTTATTTCTAGCTTATCACCAGATGTGGTATATACTTCGTCCCATGTATCATAGTCCCAAGTATCTAAGTTTATTTTATTGAATATCTCTACTGCTTGATTATGTAAGTGTTTAAGTTCTTCATTCATGTTATTGCTCCAGTTATTCAGTATGTGTATATTATACAGGACTATTATCGTTTGTCAAGCATTTTGCGTATGCGTACAGCTAGGTATTTGACTAACCAAAAAAAATCCTAGTATACTAATCTTGGAGGAGCGGTCCTCAATTAGTATCTAGGATAATAAAAACAATAGTCTAGAACATATTGTTTTTGGTTTAGCAGGACTTCAGGGAGCGATCATCCATCCTGCTGAGGGGGTTTATCTTGTTTTTAATAATGTTGTAGAAGCAATGCTTTGCCATCTATCGTTAAAGTGGCTCTTAAGGTCAGCTGCTTTAATAACTGTCCTCAATGATAATTCTCTTAACTTAGCTTTATTATCATCTATCCAATTAACAATATCATCTAACTGGTCGTGTGAAAAATTATAAGCATCTAACATTCCATCATGTACAATTTGCTTAACTCTTAACATTTTTTCTCTATCAGTGTGGATTGTTAAATCAATATAATGACATCTTGATTCTAATGCCGCTAAGTGATCCCTTAACTTTTTACTTCTTACGTTATCAAATTTTACGTTAGTAATAAAAATGATACCACCTTTAAAGTCAAATGAATTTGGTATACCATGATCTTTTAATAATCTACTATCTTTATTCCATTGGATAGTTCTTTTTTCACTAGAATCCAATGCTGCTTTTAATATATTCAATGATTCTTCATCATTAAAAATGCTATCTGAGTCATCAAATACCAAAATGTCTTTTTGATTGCGGAAGGCAAATAACTTAACGTAAAGACCTAAAGCAGATAAAGCACCTTTACAAATCTCATATTTCTTTAGAGAAGGATCGCCAGCAATATCTGCCATTGTATCATGTTTAGATAATACTGCTTGAACACCGAATGATTTACCTACACCTGGTGCACCTGAAACAATCATGGCTCTAACCTTGCCACCTTTGACTGCTCTGGTCATTTCATCTAGAATAGAAAATCGATCACGTAATCTTTCAATAATCTCATCATCAGTTTCAATTGCTTCATTCTTTAATTCTAACATATTTGCTCCACAGTATTTGTTTAAGATGTGAATATTATACTTGATTGATTATTGTTTGTCAACATTTTTATTATACACCCTCATATAAGGAAACTATCTCCCAACAGCCAACCTCATATAAAGATGTATAGTAAAAATTGGTGGGCCAGGAGGGACTCGAACCCGCGACCTGCCGATTATGAGTCGGATGCTCTAACCAACTGAGCTACTGGCCCTAAATCTTAAATCAATGGTATCCTAACTGACTACCATTAGTCATCAGGTTACTTTCAGGTAATTAAAGCATAGTGAGCAGGTGACTGGGTACGATCCAGCAACATCCTGCTTGGAAGGCAGGCACTCTACCAATTGAGCTACACCTGCTCACTATGCTCTACTACCGCATTAACTTTTTAAAGTAGGAATATTATCTCACAACATTCCTACTCTGTCAAACTTTATTTTACTTCTTCAATATCAAAATCTAGTATATCTTCAATCCATTCTGGAATTAAATCTTCAAATCCCTCAATATCTTTTGATATTAATGTATAGCCAGCTTCAATATTGTCTACATCAATTAAACATACATCTACACCTGCATCATTGACATAATCAGCCAGACCACCCTTTACTATTATAACTACTCGGTTGCTCATCTTCTTGCTCCATTCATTTAAAGAACGTATATTATATATCTTTTTTATATACTTGTCAAACTATTTTTTATATCATTTAGGTGGCTAAAAACATGCAATTATGATATAAAACATACCAAAAACAATGTAGTTTTGGCAGGTACCAGGCGATAATTTACACAAAAATTATGACCCAGTACCTAGATATTACTTTTTTATTTAAGCCTCGTCAAGGTGTTTTTCCAATGATGCAATAGCTTGTTCTAATGCTTTAGCATCTAATTCAGAAAGACCTGATGATTTATTTTTTGGTTCAGTTTTAACCTTTTTTTCAGCTTTTGGTTTTGCTGATTTAAGTTCCTTAGATAAGTATGTATTAATTACTTCTTGGTAATCTGGAGATTGGAATTCAGGATGATCCTTTAAAATTTCCGCCGCTTCTTGTTTGGTAAACTCACCATCTAAGTCAATAAAACTAATAACTGAACACCCATGTTTAGTTAATCTTTTAGTTACACCAGCTTGGGTATCATTAGACCATCTTAATTTAAATCCACCTTTAAGATCATCAGTAATACCAACCATCAATACTAATTCTTCTTTTTTCATTTTCTTGCTCCAGTTGTTAATGTATGTGTAATATTATAAAGCCATCCTTGGCTATTGTCAACCTCTTACCAAGAGGAGTGATAATTAAATTTCCAATTAGTTTTGGTTGACTTCTTTAATACTTTCTTTAATATGCGTTTGGTGTTCTTTAAATCAAGAAAATACCACTTGTCATATAATGAATTACCAAAGAAAAAACCACTTGATGATGGTAATAAATCATTAGCCAATCCTAAATTTAAACTAGGTGGTGCCCAATTATTATTTTCATTAAAAAACTTATCAGTGTTTGGTAACTTTATATCACCTAATACTAAATTAATATCATACATCAAATTATCTAATATGTCAGCATCAACTGGATAAGTCATGCAATCATCAATACCATCTTGTGCATTATCAACAAACCATTTATGGATCTGATTAGCTTTTCTCCAATAACCAGCTTCAGTATATACAACCCAATCATCACCAACTTTCTTTATTGTTCTAATCTCTCCAACTTGACCTTCTAACTTCGGTAAAGTGTTTAATACTTCTACAATAGCTTTACCATTACCCCAATACTCAGAGATAAATAAACCTTCGTCAGTATTGATCCCTGGTTCGTTTAATGTATTGAAGTAATCAATATATAACTTTTCTTTTTTCTTAAATGCTGATAATGTTTTCTCAGCATAAAAATACATATCTAAACCCATCTTATTTGCTCCGTTTCGTTAAAGTATGTGTATATTATACAGGATAGATCCTACTTGTCAACTATTTTCAAATATTTTCATTATCTGAAAACCTTGCAAGTAACCGTTGGGAAATTTTTAATGCTTGGTTATACGCATCGTTCTCACTGATATTCTCAATATCTTCTTCTTGAATTTCACTTCTTTTTTTATTTAATTTTTCTCTAGCAAGTTCTTTTCTTTTATTCAGATCCATCTTATTTGCTCCTAGTTATTTCAAAGTATGTGTATATTATACAGGATAGATCCTACTTGTCAACCACTAATCGTATAATTCCTCGTCATCTTCTTCCATACTCATGTTTTCTGAAATAGCAAACTCATCATCTATATCAGATGGAATATTATCAATTACCCAATCAGAATCACCATCAATATTATAGGACTCATCTTCACCAGCTTTATACCTACCACAAAAACACATACCTGGTTCATGGTAATAAGCTAATACATCAAAACCCATATCCTCAAACTTTTTATAAGCGGCAAGCGGTGGTGCCCATGCACTATCAAATGATAAGGTTATTGAATTATCAACAATGGTAGGTTCAAACCCCTCATTTTTAATATCCCACTTAGTACCCCATTCTTCAACACAAAAATCATACCATGTGGTATAACCATACTTCTCCATGTTCGCCTTATATAAGGCTTGTGTTTCAATTTGCTCAGGGCTACCTTCAGGAAAATATCCTGATATAATCTTTAAATCTTCTGGAATTGGAATAAAATCACTAAGCAATGAATCATTGTTAAAGGCAGTCTCAACTCTCTCCAACATTGCTGGGTCTTCATGAGTTAATGTTAATGTATTATAGCACCAATTTGGCATGGTCTTAGCTCCTAATTAATTTAAAGTATGTGTTTATTATACAGATGGTCATTGTATATGTATTCATTTTTCTGCTCCAATAAGATTAGGGTCTAATTCACCTTTTTCTATTGCTCTCTTAACTATATGTAGGGCGGCATTCTCTTCATTATCAAGGTCATCAATACATGCCTCCATCCATTCTAAACTCTCTAAAAAGGAAACTTCTTCACATATATGGAAATCACTATAATCATTTACTACTTCTACCGCTTTCTCTAAACTCATTATAAACATCTTCTTGCTCCAGTTATTCAGTATGTGTATATTATACAGGACATCCTTGTCCATGTCAACCACTTATGCTACTTTTTTTGTAGCATAAAATCGATTAATATCATCAATAACATCTTGGATCGATTCATCTAAAAAATCTTGGTGTTGCTTGGATACAGCCTTCTCGGTTACTCTCTTTTTATTAGATAGCCATGTATGGCAGTAATCTTGGTATACTAAATGACTAACCATACCTCTATCATCAAACATACCTACTGTGGCTGTGGTAACTAATAAACCACGACTATTCTTATTAGTGGAAATAGTCAATTCACGGCTATTACCAATGCCTATTGTGGTTTTGGCATGCCAGTGGTTGTAGAAATCTTTATAAATTCGAGTATTCATCTTCTTGCTCCAGTTATTCAGTATGTGTATATTATACAGGACTATTCCACATTGTCAACCTCTTTCTTGGCTTCGGCTATCAACATCAACTCAATGTTTAAGGAGTCTTCCCAATCATTAATACCACTATCTCCAATAAAATTAACCAGTGCATCTATCGCACCACTATTGTCCATTAGGAAATCATAAACATCATCATAGCCTAATACTTCAATTAACTTATTGAAGTTTTGTACACCATTACATCCTTCAGTACGCCATGTGTGTGTGGCATCTTGATATTGCTCTATTAAGTCTCTCATCTTCTTGCTCCAGTTGTTTAGTATGTGTATATTATACAGCCATCCTTGGCTAATGTCAACCACTTATATTTCAACCCATCCAACTGAATCACAAAAATAATTAATACCACTAACTTCTATTACATCACCTACCGATACCGAACGGTGACGACCATAACGCTCTTCACGCTCTTTTTGGCGCATTGGGTTATTAGTCAAATCAAACGCCTCTCTGGCAGCTTCTAAACCTCTTAATTCTGTTCTTACAGTAACTCGGTCATAAATTTTTAATAATTGCTTTGCAAATAGCGGTCTATCTTGTGGTTCATAATTTTGTATCATGCTAAAGATTTTAGGTGGGGCTAATTTAATAATCATCTTCTTGCTCCAGTTGTTTAGTATGTGTATATTATAATGCCATCCTTGGCTATTGTCAACCACTTATATCGGATAAATTCCACTATACCAACATGTACCTGGTTCACTATATAAACCAACTTCCTCTAATGCCTTATTCATTAATTCTATCAAAGGATATTGCCCATAATCATATTCAAAATACGGAGCAACAGAGCCACCATCATATACTACTATCAACTCAGCTCTTGTACAATACTCTTCACCACGGGCTTTCCATTCAGCTGGTGAGTAAAAGGTCTTACAACCACCCGTATCAGTATTATCACCTAATGCCTTAATTATCGCTTTATATGCACGCTTACCTTTGGAAGATAACCCAACTGGCATTTCATTCAATTTATCAGTAACCATCTTATTTGCTCCTAGTTATTCAGTATGTGTATATTATAAAGCCATCCTTGGCTAATGTCAACCACTTGGTTATACAAATATTCTCTTATTATTCAGGTAAGCATATTCAGCATACCATCTCGGATCTAATGTATCCTTCTCCACAAAACTATCATACTTATATGGATCATATGTAAGCTCTTTACCTTCTAAATGCTCGGTATAACATAAATCATTCCAGTTGCCAACTACTCCAGCATGAACATTCTTCCTACGCTCTCTAATCACTCGCTGGCGACCTTTCTCACTTACCTTGAATGTAACATCCTGTAAATGTAAACTATCTCTATGGGCTATCACACGGCCCTTCATCATGCCTTCTAATGCTTTCACACTAAAACATTTCTTGTGTAAATTGAAATATACAAATACTTTCATCTCTCTCACTCCAATTGTTTAATCTATGAACCATATTATACACTAAAATTAATTAATGTCAACTACTTGACTAATATTATTTTTCCTGTATAATATAACTCAAGATGCAATGATTGCAACGGTGGATATACACGTTATGGTGATTACAAATCCAGCAATATCAAAGGTAACTTGGCTCCTGTTTATATAAATCAATACCTAGCCTACCTTGGAAAGATATTAAAGGACCAGCATTATCTGCCTTCACATGCTATCCTAGCAATATCTATTATAAAGGACTTCCTTGTCCATGTCAACCTCTATATAAAGGCTATATCACTATTGGGATCAAACTCAGCCGATCCTTCTACCATATGGATCTCATGTATGGCTGAGGTAATCTTTACATATTCTGCCATACTTAAATCAGTGGTGCCTAATACTTGGATATTGCCTACATATACTCGGTGTAAGTGTAACTCATTTCCAGGATAATAATCATACTCCACACAATACTTTCCTACATAACCTTTCATACATACCCCCCTCAATTAAAAAAACATAGTATAAAGGACTTCCTTGTCCTTGTCAACCTATACCACAAACCCTGAAGTATCTTTTTTGGCTTTGCCCTTAGCATATAAGCCAGATATTGAACCTTTGGGATCAAGGAACCTTAAATCTGTATCATCAGCATTAATGACAGGTAAACCTAAATATTCACTAGGCAATTGTTTAGTTTTAAATACTACCGCAATATTGTAACCGTGTGATATGGCTTTTAAAACTGATCCTTGATTATTTTCCGCTCGGCTAAACGTCAAATGATAATTCACTATTTCATTAACCTTTCTATTCAATACCTTAGTATAATCATAGAATTGATAATCAGGAAATAATTGAAATATATTAGTATCAGTACCAGGAATCTTATACTTCTCCCACGATATATCCGAAGTACCATTTAATCTGAATACTGGAGTAAATCCACGCGCCTCAGCATACTTAATGGCTTTGGTAATATCAGATACCAAATCAATAAGGAATGAGTTACGATCCTCAAAGAAATATCTTGTCTTACGGATTCTTGCTTTCTGAATTACATTAGTAACCTCTCCAGCTTTAAACATACCACCACGTCCCGCAGTATTAAGGCAAGCTAATCGACAACCATGCGTGGCTTTTGGACAGGTATCATACCCAGATAAATCAGATGGTGCTAGGTGTAATATAAATGTAAGGTAACCTTTCTTAACACTCTTCAAGGTCTTAGGGTTAGCAGATGATAATAACTTAAACATAATTCGCTCCAGTAGTTAATTTCAAAGTATGCCATATTATAAAACTTTAATACCTACTTGTCAATGCTTTTTTTAAAAATAAATCTTTATTACCAAATATCATTCCAACAACCTCAATACCACTCATTAATTCTAATGTTTGGTTATGGTAAACTGGTATGGTACTACGACCTTTAATAATTATCTCAGTTACCAAATACTTAATTAATTGCTTTCTCATTATCATGCTCCAGTTGATTAATATTTGGCAAGTATACTCTGGAAAAATATACTTGTCAAATAAATTGGCCATCCTTGGCCAAAAGATGCCACTATGCTTTGGCTTTTACTTTTACTGGTTTGTTATATAACTTCACCGCTTTGGCATCAGCACGGACTGTAACTAATGGACACTTACCAGGTGTAACTACATTGCTATATCGACCACCACGATAATATTTGGTCAACCCTTCTTGTTGCATAATTGCGGTAATATCATCTTCAAAATATTGGTAAAACTTCATAGGAATATTACCAGTCAATGCTTTATTCTTACCAGCACGTGGAAATAATACCTGTAACTGCTCTTTCGTTAAGGCTGGATTCTTTACTACTGTTCTCATCTTACTTTCCTCTTCAATTAAAAAAATATATTATATCTCATTATGGTTGGTCCGTCAACCGCTTTCTTTCCTATTCTTGCATCAAATTGCCTTCTACCAATCCTAATATTATAAGTACCGATATCCCTAACACAATATACGCAAAAAAGGTCGCAACCTTCAAACACGCAAATATTACCGCAATTAGAAATATAATCAGGAATAATTTTAAAAATGCAAAAAATAATAATAATGCAATCCATATTATTATGATGGTAAAAAGCAATGATAACATCTATACGTACTCCAGGTCCGCTAATAACATATTATATAATATAGGATAATCTCTCTTCAAAAGATCTACTAAATCATATAATTCACTACTACTCAATCTAGATAACTCAAATGCAATATCTTCAAGTGGCATTGGTACTCTCCAATAATAATTTAATGATCTTTAAGGTCTTACGACTATTGTCATATACATACTCCTTAACATCATCTTCAGTGTTAACAACTAATACATAACCATTCTCAACTTTACGGATCTCTATACTCTCAAATCTATCAATCATATCCATACTAACGCCATGAAAAATAAAAATAATACTAACCCAAATATCTGAACTCTACTCGGAAATCTCACACTCTCTACAGCTAGGTATTCTACTTCTTCTAATACTGGGGCAACTTTAACCCTATTCTTATTACTAATCTTCATATCTTCCTCTATCAGTTAAGTTATACATAGTATACATCTTTTCTTTTCATCTGTCAACTACTTTCTTATATACGTACAGCTAGGTATCATACTAAACATTATCTATATCTATACCTATGGAAAATATAGTTTCTATTATACTGATCATAATACTACACATGTCTTTCCTTTACAACTAGGTATCCTACTAAACATTATCTATATCTATACCTATCTCTATGGAAAATATATTATCTATTATAAACACTCATGGTGGTATATATACTATTCATCATATACATAGTATACATCATTCTCATACACGTGTCAATAGTTTACAGCTAGGTATCCTACATCCAATACATATATTACTATTATAAACACTCATGGTGGTATATATATATACTATTCATCATATACATAGTATACATCATTCTCATACACGTGTCAATAGTTTACAGCTAGGTATCCTACAATATGTCCCACCCTCAATGGGGGGAACTCACTACATACTTATAGGGAATTGATCATTATATAACCTTTCAGAATATATAATCATTGATATAATGTTACAGCTAGGTATCCTAGTTCTAGGATCAACAGCCATGGGGATACACCGATTATATGGTGCATTTTAAAAATTCAAATTGTCATTTTGATTCTCTTAGGCTATTATGTACCCGGACTTATATCAATGAACGCCAGAATAACTTTATCAATCATCTACTATATTTATCATTTTGGTAAACTTTGTGGCAGCATATTCTCCTGCAGCATACTCACATGTAAATGTCTCTATACTACATCTTATCTTTCTCTCATTATATACCTTGCCTCTGGGAATTATATACTTAAAACATCTTATCTTACCATCTTCATACTTCTTAACTCTTACATAATGCGTGTTAAATGTTATCGTAAAATCAATTAATATTCCCATTTCTCCCCCCCCTTATGGTGGTCATTATACAGTATTTAATACTTTTTTACACCTTTTTATTCATCCTACGTACTGCTTAAAAAAATATAAATTTTTAAAAAAATTACATAAAATCCTTGACATTTACGCATTTTTTATGCTATGGTGGTCAAAAAGTGGCATAGATAAAATACATACCATTATAATCAACAATTTTCCAAGGTTATCCACAGAGTTATCCACAAGATTATCCACAGAGTTATCCACAAGATTATCCACAGAGTTATCCATGCCAGAGTTATCCCCACACCACACCATGCCAAGGTTATTTCCCCAGAGAAGAATGAATAAATAAGAGTATATTATTATGGAGAACCATAGAGATGATATTAAGAGAGTTATTTGATAGACCTGTAGATTATTCCAGAAACGGGAATGAGTATAGATTTAGTATAGGCGGGATTAATTATAAATTTAATTATTTTCCGAGATTATCCCAAAGAGCGATAAGTGTACAATTTTGTGAGTTAGAGAGAAATAGTGAACGAAATTGTAGATATGATATAACGAACAGTGGGAACCATATAAAAGTATTTTCGACTGTAGTTAGTATAATGAGAGAAGTAATAGAAGAGTTTAGACCGATACTAATACATTTTACTGCAGAAGAGGATAGTAGAAAGAAGTTATATATGAGGATGGTTAAGAGTTTAGTACCCAGTTGGAAGTTATATACTGGAGGAGAAGATGGGGAAGAGATGTTAGTTTTTAGTGTATTAGATCCCAGAATAACGAAAGAAGAGATTAGTAGATTAGCGATAAGTAGTATAGAAGAAGAGAGTATAATAAGTTTAAAAATGATACCGAAAGAGTTTTATACGTATGAGCTATGTTTAGCGATATTAAGAAAGAATTTATCATATTTTTACCTGATACCGACGCCGAAAGAGAAGGTTGCTGATGTTGAGTGGCCGAAGATGTATAAGTTATTATGTATAGAGTTAGTAAGTGATTATGGGAGTAAGTTAGGGATGATACCGATGGATTACAGAGATTTTGAAGTATGTTTAGCTGCTGTTAGAGATGACAGTAGTGTACTTGAAAGGAATCTGATACCTAATAGTGTAAGATCTCGATTAATATTAGCGATTGAGGAAGAAGATAGGGTAAAAGAATTAGCTGAGAGATTGGAAATTTAGATGAGAATTAGAGATATAATAAGTGAAGCGATATCATTCACTGCATGGAAGCATGATATTGAAGAGGGATTGAATGAGATAGGTGAGATGACTATACTAGATGCAGTTAATATATGTCAACGAAAATTTGGAGACCCTGTGACAAATGGACCACCAGACTATGTTATAGATCGATTTCGTGCAGGTATGACTGAGTTCAGAGTTAAAGAGTTACTCCTCGAAACTGATATAATTGGAACTGCAAATGTGGGTATTCAAACAGCATATGCAACTTTATGTAGTAAGTTATTAGGTATACCCAACTTACATATTTTAGTTACTGATCAAACAGTTGGAGCTGCTGGGTCAGCTGATAGAAGAACATTTAATCGTGATGGTAAGTATGTTAGCATTGAGAATATCACTTTTTACATCAAAGATTATAAAAATTTTAAAGAGTATGACGTTGAAATGCTTTATGATGAATTAATTGATCTTGATGCATTTAAAGATGATCCACACGATCCTAGACGAATTGTTCTAAATGGTAATTATGAATATGCTATCAACCAACTATTTAATGTGAAATTAAAAGAGTTTGCTATTTTTAATGAAATTAATACACCTGAGAAAATTAATACAATGATACATGAATTGGTACATGTACGTCAGCATATGGTTCAACCCAATACATCTAAAGACCCTGAGACTGGTGAAGATAAAATTAAGAATACCGAATTTCGTAGTAAGGTAGCACCTAATCCAGAAAAATTTAGGGCAGCAATTCGGGCGCTGTATGATAAGACACAGACCCCAGAAGATAAAAAGATATATTATTCTGCATTACAAGAGATACCAGCACATGCCCATTCTGCTGCATTACAGATAATCAGAGAGTTTGATTTTAATCCAGAATATAGGGTTGATTATTTACGTGAACAAGTTCAAGAATTGATAAAAGCTACTAGGACATTAACCACCGGTATGAAAATAGATGATCGCCAAATTAATAGTTGGACATTAGATTATTATAGCAAGACATTTAATCATCCTGAGGATAAAAAGTTATACCCTGTATATAAGAAATTTATAAAGATATTGCATCAAGAGTTAGTTAATTATATACAATATTGGGTTAATAAGATTAATGAATACGAATCAAATAAGCAAGGACGTTAGATGAAGATTAAAGAAATTATCTTTATAGAAACAACTATTCCTAAAAGAGTGAAGTATAAACCTTCTGAACCACACCGAGTAGGACAGGAAGAACATAGTGAAGTTACCGGATATAGTCAAGGACTAAAAAGTAATGATATTAGTAAAGAACATGCTCCTCACCCAGTAATACAAAAGGCTATACACGATTTGGCAGATAAGAAAAAATTTATTAGAGCAATGAAAAATTCTGTAATAAAACCTATAAAACCTGCGTCTGATAAACATATAATAACTAATTCAGATATTGGAACTGGTAAAGACGGAATGAAAGAATTGGATAAACCTAATCAACGCAGGGTTAAACAACAAACAAGTCAAACTGGGTCTGGAATTGATAGACCTATTGTAATTTCTCATTACGATAAAGATTCTGGAATAACGCATACCCATTTAGTTAGTGGTAATACTAGAACAACTCATGTTGGATATGGAGTTGAAGCCCACCATATTATAGTATAACAACGGAATTAAAATGAAGATTAAAGAAATTTTAGAAGTAACTATGAATAGTAAAACAGGCGCTGGTGCTGTAAGCAATAATGATGAAGTAGATTACTTATCGTATGTTCCAGTCGATTTAAAACCAAAAATTGAGGCGGCATTAAATGGTAATGATGAAGTAGATAGGGTAAAAGAATTAGC
>Ga0114958_10001004_pt1 | contig 22977 bp, 22 predicted proteins | sample C_130208_EF_Meta_FD_89577 | JGI IMG/M metagenome (GOLD analysis project Ga0114958, IMG submission 89577) | Freshwater microbial communities from Lake Croche, Canada to study carbon cycling - C_130208_EF_MetaG | ecosystem: Environmental > Aquatic > Freshwater > Lake | place: Lake Croche, Canada... | reverse complement strand
TTTGTTTCGTTTGTTTCGTTTGTTTCGTTTGTTTCGTTTGTTTCGTTTCCATCATTTTGTTCAATTGTAATGATACGTGTTAAGAACTCATACGATGCAACAATATTTTGAAACTTTGCAGTTGCATTTTCAGACCCATTGTGGTCGGGGTGATTCTTAAGGGCAAGCCGGTGATATATTTTTTTCAGTCGTGATTGGTCCATATGAATGAATTCGTTATGTGACAATTCCAGATGTAGCAGGGCATCATTTAATTCCATGTATGTTTTTTTGTATTGTTAGTTTTTTAGTGTTTTAGTTTTTTTTGTTGGTTTGTTGGTGAAGCGAATAAATACAATAAATGTATTCATTTGATTCTATTTATACTGTTTTTTTTGTTTGTTGGTTGGTTTTGTTTTTTTTTTGTTTCAAAACTATTCTTTTATGCTCTGTAAAACTTGTAGGTTAGTCCATATTCGCGGGATGTTTCGTATAGGCCGGAGATTTTGAGTATAAGAACCGTATTCATCTTTTGTGCATTATCTGCGCATAAATTTAAAACACCTGTTGCAAGATGGTCTGCAATACTGTATTTTGGTGTTTTCCCTATTCCAGGTATATGAATTGCAAGAATTCGTTTTTCCAATGCGCACAAAGCATTAAAAGTAAATTCATTTGGTTCTTGACAGAATGTGATTTTACAGTGTGATTTTACCCGAGTTATAACGCTGTCAATAATGTCAAAAGTAACGGCAATTCCATTGATAGTTACTTGAGGAGTCGAAAAAAAAACGCGATAGTAATTGCTGCTTTCAAATAAAGTATTTGTGATGGGTTCTCCGAAATGGATATCACCATCTTGAAGTTGACTTATTCTTGCAACGCAGTTCATGAACCACCAATTTGTCAAATATCTAATGTATAAGTGTTCATTGTTTATTCTTATATTCATTTTATCATTCTTATTAATATACTTTTTTACAAAAAAAGTATGGCAAAAAATGTAAATTTGCGTTTGAAAACTGAATGTGTAAGATGTTTTTGTGATGTTTTTGAAATGTTTTTTTGTGGATAATCGTCTTTTATCCGTCCGTGGTGTAATAAAGCAAAGAATTTCGCATCGTAATTAAAATTATTACTATAATAATATTTAAAAAATTCATACCCCAAAGGTAAACCGGTCGAATAATGTGTCGTACTGTATACTCTTGCGACCGCACTGCAGAGTACAACATAAAGAGGTCGATAACGTAGATACCAACAAACCAGGAGAGACATGTAAAGTAATCCGGCGAAACAAGATTTCGAATTATCTTGGCAAAAAAGTATGACATTATATACATCAAGTATGCGACCAAGCAAAGTAAAGAAACTACTGGAAAGCTGCGTGCAATAATTGCCAATACAGTACTCATATAAGGAGTCGTTTCTGACCGGGGAACCGATGCGGACATCTCCATTATAAGTGCAATTAACGCGAGCGCAGTCATTGCAAATCCAATACTAATCCCAACTTGGACGGATGGACTCATTGACGATGAAAGAGTACATGCCAAAATAATAAGGCCAGTCCCCATTAGCGCAGGAGCGTACTTATCGGTAATGGCGTCTGTCGACATTTTTAATGGGCGGTTGATTTATATTTTTCGTTATTTTATTTTAATTGGTTTTGTTTTGTAAAACGTTTCTATTTTTATTGCAGATGATATATAATTTCTACCAAAAACAAAAATGGGTTAAAGGGTTTGTGAAATTATATATTATTCATACGTCATATATAATGTCATCCGATATGGGAACTGGACATAGCGGCCTGGCAAACCTTGGCAATACGTGTTTTATGAATTCGGTATTACAGATTTTTTCTCATACCAAAGAATTTAGCAAAATTCTGGACGCCGGCACATATCGGTCCAAACTGAATAATATTGCGGATTCTATTATCCTTCTCGAATGGGATGAGTTACGTCAGCTGATGTGGTCACAAAATTGTGTCGTTGCGCCTTCCAAATTTCTTCATACTGTCCAGCGTCTTGCTACTTTAAAGGGGGCCACAATGTTTACAGGATTTGTTCAAAATGATGTTTCTGAATTCATCCATTTTCTTGTGCAATCATTCCATAACGCGATTGCTCGACCTGTAACTATGACAATAACAGGAACATCGGAAAACGCAACGGACAAACTCGCTATAGAATGTTTTGACATGATACGACGAATGTACGCGAATGAGTATTCCGAAGTTTGGGATATCTTTTATGGGGTTCATATTTCCGAAATTGTGAGTACTGCTACAGGCACTGTGATGAGGTGTGTACCAGAACCATATTTTATGATAGATTTGGGACTTCCGCCGCACATTAAAAACCCAAGTATTGAGGAGTGTTTTGACTGGTATGTTCAAGGTGAAGTATTAGAAGGCGAAAATGCATGGTTAAATGAGTTAACTGGAGTTAAAGAATCTGTTCAAAAGAGAATATCCTATTGGAGTTTCCCATGTATTCTTGTAATCGACATTAAACGTTTTAGCCATCGAAACGTGAAAAACCAATGTCTCGTCACAATCGACATCGATACATTGGACCTCACCAAGTATGCAATTGGATATCGGAAAGAATCGTATATATATGAATTATATGGTATTTGCAATCACAGTGGTAGTGTACACGGCGGGCATTACACTGCTACCGTCAGAACCGCATCTGGTGAATGGCATGCATTTAATGATACCCATGTAACGCAAATACATGATTTAAATAAACTAATAACTCCACAAGCGTATTGCCTTTTCTACAGAAAAAAAAAGCACTTGAATTTAATATAAGGGGGGAATACAAAAACAACGGACATAATACAACAAACCAAATATAATACAATTTGTTTTAGAAAATAGAAAAAGATTAAAAACACCTCACAAATAAAAGGATTTAAACAAATAAATATGAATTTGAGTTTAAATGCACAAAATTCATTAAATTCCCATCACGCTACGCCAACGAAGTATATTGTGTTAATAGTGGCACTATGCGCCCTCATGCTATTCATTAGTGTTGCATCTTTTGTCGATTTACCTGGAGGGGGCTTTCCGTGGCTAACCTTTTTATTGGTATCCGCGATTTTAGCCGTGCTCTACATCTACATTATGAATTACATTCCATCGAATGTATTGAATTCATCGAATAATACATCAAATTTATTTAATGCATCCAATGTGAATTACCATAATGCGTGGGCGAATACATCTTTATTTAATGGTTCTTTGTTTAATGGTTCGGGTTATTCTATGTTTGGTTCTACTGCACATTTAAATGAAAAGAATGAAAAGAATGAAAAGAATGAAACAACCCGTACCGAAAATAATGAAAGAACTACAAAAACGAGGACCAAGAAGAATATAGTCGGTGATATGTTTGGAAAGCAAGTTTTCAACGTACCCCAAAATAAATATACATATCCTGAAGCGAACGCTGTATGCGCCGCATATGGTGCTGAACTCGCAGACTATTCGCAAGTGGAACACTCTTATGACAAAGGAGGAGAATGGTGTAATTATGGATGGTCAAAAGGGCAAATGGTTTTATTTCCTACACAAAAGAAAACATATGATACCTTACAAGGCATTTCTGGTCATCATAATGACTGTGGTCGGCCGGGGGTTAATGGCGGTTATATCGACAACCCGGGTGCGCAGTTCGGTGTTAACTGCTATGGTTTTAAACCCGCGATAACATCATTGGAGCAGGAACAGATGAATAATATATCTCCAATTCCCCAAACGGCCAAAGATATTGAAATGGCCGAAATGGTTCAATATTGGAAAGGCAGGTTAAATGAAATAATGGTTTCGCCATTTAATAATAAAAGATGGAACCAAATCTGACCAAATCTGACCAAATCTGATGAAAAAAATTGAAATCCTTTTTGTAAACAAATAAAGAAAAGAAAAAGAACTTAAAAGGAATTTGAGAAATTAACAGGAACAGGACCGCCATTTTTCAAAACAACAACAGAAAACAAAATGCTTCGACCAAGATACAATCCTGTACATAAGCCCAAGGATTACCCCTCACGAATACAAATTGGGTCAGTATGCATTCGTGACCTACGCCTCGAAATACCATCTCACCTCTTGAAACATTGGTTGCGACATGGATGTCCTATCAGCCAAGACATGTCCATTACGCCCGTCTCTATCCCAACACAATTTCCATGCATTATGCAAATACATCTTCGCATTCAGTCCAACAACGACTCATTCAGTCCGTCTTCTACAAAAGAAACACACTCCCATACTGTGCGAATGAACAACATTGTTTGTTGGTCCATGAAATCGTATGCAAAACTTCGACTCGGCCAGCTCCAAGAGTTTCAAAACGTAAACGGTCCTTCGTATGCAGGCTTTCTTTGTCCATCCACACCACCCCGAAGGCCTATACTCCCAAATGTTCTGGCGTTATTAGATTTCGATTCCTCTGATTCCTCCGATTCCTCCGATTCCTCCGAGTCCTCCGAGTCTTCCAATAAAGAGAGACCCTGTCATATTTGGAGACCAACCGATGATTCATTTAGTCAGTGGGGCGAAACGCAAGACTTTGACCACGTTGTAGAACTACGTCATACGTGCTTGATTCAGTTGGCAACATTACTTCTGCAACTACCATTTGTCGTCGCCCCAACAATGTGCATCGACAAAACAATAAGACATATGGAATGGACAAAAGGACTTATTGTCGCAACTTGCTCATGGACGACCCAGTTTTCATTGATAGATTCCGAAGATTCCGACAATAAAGAAAAAGAAAAAGAAAAAGATAGTGCGCACGACTATCAAGGAGGAGCCTGCGCTCACTGCCGAAACAGTCATGCAATTGAAGATATGTTTGTATGCAGCAGGTGCACAATCGACCTCTATTGCTCATCGACATGTTCTCATGCAGCATGGCCGTACCACAAGGAAGCATGTAGCGCGTACAAAAAAGTGTTGCAAAAAAAAGCAAAAAGAGAAGCAAGAAAAGAAAGAAAAGAAAGAGAAGAAAGAGAAGAAAGAAAAGAAAGAAAAGACAGAGAAGAAAGAAAAGACAGAGAAGAAAGAAAAGAAGCGAAAAGAGAAGAGGATAAATAAAATAATAAAAACCTGGATTACTTTTAAAAATAAAAACACATTTGTATTATTTCTGTTTTTCTGTTTTTTCTTTTGTCTGTTTTCTTTCTTCTTTTGTCTGTTTTTTCTTTTGTATGTTTTTTCTTTTGTCTGTTTTTTCTTTCGTCTGTTTTTCTTTTTTCTGTTTTTTGCCTAATTATAACATCATATAATATATAGATGACATTTACGCTTGACCAAATTAGTGTATATATTTTTAATTGGAAACGTGTTACAAACAATTCAATTAAATTGTATGAACAAATTATCCCCGTTATTGCAGATACTGTCATCATAAATTGTGATGAAACACATCAATTCAATGATGATGTTCGACATGTACAATTAGACGATAGTTACTACTATGGAGGTCAGTTCAATACGGCAATTAAACACGTCAAGAAGGGTAATTTATTCTGTGTCATTGTTGGCGATACAGTACTGATAAAGCCTCACAATTGGCGTCAGTTTTTTACATCGACACTTTTTGCTTTCAACAAATGCAATGCCTACATGTTTGGCCCACATGATACTACGATATTCAATCTTTGCAAAGACCAACATATAAAAAAGTCTATATACACCACAAACTTGACCGATTGCGGCACGATGGTGTTGCATCCGCAAATTATTGAACATGTACGGGAGCTTCATTTCGATGTAAGCAAATATGGGTGGGGAATTCAAACTATCTGCTTATTCATTACAAACATGTACAAAAAACGGATTCTTATTGATTGGGCCATAAGAACAGGCCAACCCGACAGCAATACCGGTTATAATAAGAAATCTGCATATAAGGGCAAAGAATTATTAATGCGTGAATTCTCAAAAATCGTAAAAGGTAAGCTCGGTCAAACGTTAGATGACGCAATTAAAAAAGAATTGAGAAAAACAAAAACAAGAAACAAAACAAAAACAAAAACAAGAAACAAAACAAAAACAAAAACAAAAACAAGAAACAAAACAAGAAACAAAACAAAAACAAGAAACAAAACAAAAACAAGAAACAAAACAAAAACAAGAAGAAATACTGTTTAAACAAATTATTTTCGTCGCGTATTCTTTCGTTTATTCTTTAGTTTATTGGTTCGACTCATTTGTTTCTTTTTGACTTTATCATGGGGAGTCGTATCGAATTCGGCTAATTTCATTTGTTCTTTTTCTTTTTCTTTTTCTTTTTCTTTTTCTTGTTCTTTTTCTTGTTTTCGTTCTTGTTGTAAATAATCATTGAATGCCATACGTTTGCGTTCATGTAATGATTGTGCAAGAGCAAGAAGTTCATCATGGATGTCTCCAGTGACAAATGTTTCATCTAATTCATCTTGCATGGCTATTGCGGAATAGTCAATGGAACCATGATTGTGGTATTCCTTGTGTGATTCTTCTTGCGGATATTCTTTGTGACATTCTTTGTGACATTCGTTGTGCGGTGCTATCAAGAAGTTTGGCATACCAATTTCATTTTCTTCATCTTCATCTGTTCTATGTTTCTGATGTTTTTGATGTTTCCCTTGTCTTCCATGCATTCTGTTTCGAAGAAGCTCCGAGTCAATAATGAAGCGTCCTGCCATGACTTGCCCATTTGGCATTTTTTGAATAACAACCTGCATTCTTTATTTTACGTTTCTTTTATTTAGTACTTACACTCTATTTATATGTTTCTTTACAACTTTATAAATGTATAACCCCGTATATTAAAACCCGGTTAGCTCAGTTGGTAGAGTGCCAGCCTTTTAAGCTGGTGGTCGAGGGTTCGAGCCCCTCATTGGGTGTTTTCTTTTTGTTTCTTTTTGTTTCTTGTTTCAACTTGTTGAAAATTATACTGTTTTTGCCATACTGTTTAAAAAAAGTATAAAAACTATAAAAACTATAAAAACTAATACTAATAGAAGAAACGACAATGGATTTCTTGGCACATTTAAAGGAATCCATGAGCGTGAAGCCGGTTAATGTCGCCAAAATCGAGCCAGTATTTAAAGTCGAAACCCGCGTCGACAAGGGTGTTCAAAAACTGTCTTCACACGAGGTGCATGAATTTCACGATGCTACAGAGCAACACATTTCAATTGTCACGGATGCAAGAACAAAGAAAAAGAAACGAACAGAGGAAGAACAAGAACAAGAACAAGAACAAGAACAAGTTGACGATTTGGAAGATTTGGAAGAAGTTGAAGAAGTGGTGAAAAACCCGAAAAAAATACGAAAGAAATCGGAGGAAGAAGGAAAAAAAGGAGAAGAAGGAGAAAAAGTAAAAGGAAAAAAAGAAGAAAAAGGACATGGACTTTCAGTAATTCCCTTTTCTCAATTTTCTCAATTTGCGCAATTTGGGAAAACATCCACCATTGATAGAATTACCCCTCGTGGTGCTCCCCTCGAATACACGTTACCGTTGCCAAGTTATTATTTGAATGACCGCGAAAACTTTGTCACTTTTATTAACAAAGCATTTCAACCTTTTCGAAAGGAGTTCTTGGATGTTCGAACACAACTTACTTGCGAATCATTGGATAAAGGAAAACAAAACATGACATTGTTAACGCACCAAAAACTTGTTACCATGTATATGAATTTACATACGCCGTATAGGGGACTGTTACTTTTCCATGGATTGGGTTCTGGAAAAACATGTTCGTCTATAGCGATTGCCGAAGGTATGAAAAGTCACAAAAAAATCATTATTATGACTCCCGCTTCTCTTGCGGCCAATTACATGGAAGAACTCCGGTCTTGCGGCGACTCTTTATATAAAACAAAACAATTTTGGCAATGGATATCGTTAGAGACATTTCCAGATGGACTCGAAACTCTGTCGCAGATACTCTCATTGAATCCCGATTATATAAACGCAAATGGGGGGGCGTGGTTGGTCAATTACAAGAAAAAACCCAATTTTGACATTTTATCCCCCGAAGAGATAATGTCTTTGGAAAATCAAATTAAAGAAATGATAAAATCAAAATATGAATTTATTTCATACAATGGGGTTCGCCGTAATACAATCAGTGACCGAACCAATGGCTTTACACGGAACCTCTTTGATAATGCAGTGGTTATTATCGATGAAGCGCATAACTTTATTAGTCGCATAGCAAACAAGTTACCAACTGAAAAAGGTGGAAAAAAGGAACCAAAGGACAAAGAATCAACAATAAAGACAAAAGAATCAAAAAGTCTATCGCTGATATTTTACGACATGTTAATGAATGCAACCGATGTCCGAATAGTGTTACTTACCGGGACACCTATCATTAATTACCCCAATGAGCTTGGTATCCTATTTAATATTTTAAGAGGCAATATATCCACATGGAATATTCCCTTACCGCCTGGAACTGATAGGCAGTCGATAGAACGCATCTTATCACTACAAAATAACGTAGATTATCACCGAATTAGCAAGGATAACGTATTAACGATTACGAAAAACCCGTATCATTTCAGAAACGTAGATGGTGTCCCGGGAGCAGTAACCCACGACAGAGATGGTTCTTTGTTGAATGGGTCGGACCGCGATTTTTTAGACGATGTTGTCAAAAAAATAGAGCAAATCGGAGAATCGAAGAAACGAATTGACCGTAGAACCATAAAGCATATTTTATATAAACCTTTGCCTGACACATTGGAATCATTTAATCGCCAATTTGTGGATGAGACAACTGGTAATGCTATAAATGCAATGCTCTTCAAACGGCGTATTATTGGACTAACTTCTTACTTCCGAAGTGCCCAAGAGGAACTAATGCCAAGATACGACAAAGAAACAGATTTTATGCAGGTCCAAATTCCCATGAGTGATTACCAGTTTAGCCAATACGGCTTGGCGCGAGATGAAGAACGAAAACGCGAAAAAAATGCACGCAAGAATGCACTGAAGGATTTGTACAAGAGCTCTACATCAAGTTATCGTATTTTTTCCCGTCTTTGTTGTAATTTCGTGATGCCTACACCACCGGGTCGACCAATGATGACCCAAGACAAAGACATGAAAAAATCAGGATTAGGATTAGTGGAAGAAGAACAAGAAGAAGAAGAATTACGTAGTTTAGAAAAAGAAAAAGAAGGTCGCGTAGTTAGTGAAGCCGTAGTTAGCGAAGCCGCAGTTAGTGAAGCCGTCGAAAGAAAAGATGAGGAATTACGCAGTTTGGACGATGACGACCCACGAAAAACATTGGAGGGAACATTAGAAGGGGATGATTTATTAAGTGGCGTCGGTGGGGCTACATATAAAGAATTAATGGACGACGCATTGCGATATTTGGAGGAGCATTCTGAAGAAGTGTTGACCCCAGAGGGATTGGCGAAATATAGTCCAAAATTTTTAGCAATATTAGAACAAATACAGGACCCCGCCAATATAGGGCTTCATTTGCTGTACAGTCAGTTTAGGACATTGGAAGGAATTGGTATTTTCAAATTGGTCTTGGAAGCAAATGGGTTTGCACAGCTCAGAGTAAGAAAAGACGGAATTAATTGGGTACTTGACATTAACGAAGAGGATGAAAGGAAACCAAAATTTGCACTATATACTGGTACCGAAAATGCAGAAGAAAAGGAAATTGTACGATTAATTTTTAATGACCAGGTAGATAAGGATTCGTTGCTGTATAAACAGTTAAGAAAGCTTTGGTCAAAGAGTTCTTCTTCTTCTTCTTCTTCTTCTTCCTCTTCTAAACTACGTAATTCTTCTTCCTCTTCTTCTTCTTCTTCCTCTTCTTCAAGTATAGGAGGATTAAATATTCATGGTGCCATTCTAAAAGTGTTGATGATTACGGCATCTGGGTCAGAGGGGATAAATCTAAGAAATGTTCGATTTGTTCACATTATGGAGCCTTATTGGAATCCAACAAGAGTGGAACAAGTAATTGGTCGCGCAAGACGTATATGCTCGCATCGAGACTTGGAACCAGAATTACAGACGATTAAGGTTTTCATTTATATCATGGTTTTTACAGCACTTCAATTGTCATCGGGCAAGAATGTTGAGCTCAAATTAAAGGACGTTAGCAAGCGAAAGTACCTTCCGCCAACTACTACGGCTGCGCGAACTCTAACTACGGCTGCGCAAACTGCGGCGACAGTACAGCCGTTTACAAGCGACCAAGCGCTTTTTGAAATTTCCATGATAAAGGAAGAAATTAGTAGACAATTAATAACGGCGGTAAAAGAAGCATCAATCGATTGCGCAACCTACTTAAAGACTGGGTCTGAACCATTAATGTGTTTGAATTTTGGAAATGAGAGGAGTAATGTTAAATATGCATATGAACCATCCTTGGAAGAAACAAAAATGGATGAGGAGGGAATGCTAAATAAAAAAGAAATTCAATGGGAGGCATCGGAAATTACATTGGGCGCAACAAAATATGCAAACAGAGTTATTTCCAAGAATAAGGGAAAACTCTACGACCTCGAAAGTTATATGGCGTCATTACATGATTCAGCCAAAGAACCCATATTTTTGCATGACTACATAATTACCGAACAAGGTGATTATCAGCTGTCATAACGGCTGTCATAACGGCTGTCATAACGGCTGTCATAACGGGTTCCTAATGGTTTTCATGGTTTTAAGGGTTCGAATGTTTTCTTGCATTGTTTCAATGGACTTTTCCATGGACGTTATCGCATCCCAAATTGCGTCCTGTTCTTTCAATGGAACGTGCTCATCCGATTCCGCTTCCGCTGTAGGTACCATAAATGCAACATGTTTTGGAGTTACGATTTCTAAGCGAACTTCTTGGTCACCGATTTCTTGGCCAATTTTAATTTTAATTTTTGGGGGATTCGCATAGAAATATAATTCATCATTTCTGGCTTTGGCCGCATTATCTATCAGTATCTGCATTTCATCGCAAGAAGCGGCGTGGTCGCATTTTGCATCTAAAAATATAGGACTTGGAGGTACCACCATTGTAGCATACGAATCAAACTCTTGTTTTTTCAATGTCAGGGATTTAAGAAAAGATTCTGCTTTGACAGCTTTTAGACGGTCTTGGGGAAAAAACACTTCTTGTTGTTCTTGTTGTGGTTGTTGTTGTGGTTGTTGTGGTTGTTGTTGTGGTTGTTGTTGTTGTGTGTCTTTTTGTAAAAGATAATTGATAAAGAGTTTATTCATCGCCAATAAACTCATCGATTCTAAGTTGGAAGACCGCATTGTTTGGCTAAACGTCATTGCTTCTTGAAGCACTTCGTGTTGATTTATTGAAATGCTATCTTGTAAAATATCACACAGCATATTTATGTTTATCTCATTTTGAAACTCTTCCATTTTTACTGGGTGTTCTGATATTTTCTATTATGGTGCTTATGAATAATTTCTTCTTGTGTTCTTTATCTAATATTTTTGTAGTGCCATAGAAAAATATTAAAGAATGAGCGACGACCATGTTAGTGAAATTACATTGCAATTTTTGATGAACAAGGACCGTTACGCAAAATATGTTGCCCAACAAGCATCTGACCCTGCGATAACGCAACGCAAAATGGATAGTTTGGAGTTTTACAAACTTCGCATTGTGGATGCATTTGAGCAATGTCTTAAATCAGGCGGCCACATACATGATGTCGATATTACGCATGCATTTAAGCTTTTTGCGGACAGATGTATTGTCTATTTTAAGGATAAGGACCGTGCCGATGCACTTGAGACAGTACGTAGTTTGGGCTTACAAGAAGGCGGTGGTTTGGAAGATGAAGAAGATTTGGACGAATTACGTAGTTTGGAAGATGAAGATGAATTACGTAGTTTGGGCGAATTACGTAGTTTGGAAGATGAAGAAGATTTGGAAGAAGATTTGGAAGAAGATTTGGAAGAAGATTTGGAAGAAGATTTGGAAGAAGAAGATTTGGAAGAAGAAGAAGAATTACGTAGTTTAAAAGATTTGGCTGAAGATTTGGACAAAGAAGTTGGAGAAGAAGTTGGAGAAGAAGTTGGAGCATCTGTAGAAGATGATACTATTACCGATATCCCAATTTCACCATATATAGCGAAAAAATATACTGCTCCAAACTACAAAATGATGAATTGTGGTACCAGCAAATTAGATAAATGGGTTAAACAAACGAGTGTAGCACCGCGTGGACCACCAATACGTACAGTAAATTTGTCGGACCCCGCCCTCATGACAAAGGGAATTTACGGATTGTCTCCATCATCATATTCATCAACTACAGATAGACAAGAGAAACAAGAAAACTTACCGGACAATGTTGTCGATAATATATGGAAACGGGGTACCAGTTCAGCTTCCGACAAAAGTAATTTAGGAAATACGTGGAAACGGGGTTATAATACCAGCGTTCTATAATATTAATTCTTGTATCCATAGTAAAGAAGATAAAGAAATCAATAAGTCAAGACAACAAACAAAAACATGTATAAAATTCTTTATGGCATTTTGCTAAACTCAATCGATGTAACATCCATATGCTATACACAACTTAATGTTGGCGGCATTATTATAATACCATCTTGCGACCCAGCGCGTGCTTCGATATTTGGCGACCCCATATTTGGCACGGTAAAAACCATATTCATTCAAAATGTATGTGGCCAAACGTCGGAATATTCATCCACAGTACAAATTTCTATAGATACAAATACGGGGATAATTACATGTGTAGATGTTTTTGCAGTTCATGCAAGGTTAAATGCATTGCATAGTGAGATGAAAATGAACCATGGGGTGTTAACAGATGAATACCCTGAACAACTGATGGTTGCTCGATTTTTGACGGGTAATGAAAAAGTGTTGGAAATTGGTGCAAATGTAGGCCGAAATTCTCTTTGTATTGCCAAAATTTTGGGTGATAACGACCGAAATTTGGTGTGCCTTGAGAGTGACCAGCACACTGCATTCCTATTAATGGATAATAGGGACATTAATAATATGCATTTTCAAATTGAAGGTTCCGCACTTTCAGAGAGACGTTTACTTCAAAATGGATGGTCGACCATCGCAAGTAATGAACCCGTGGACGGGTGGACGCAAGTTAATACCATCAGTTTAAACGAATTACGTCAAAAATATCAAATAAATTTTGACACCTTGGTTCTTGACTGTGAGGGCGCATTCTACTATATACTAACAGATATGCCTTCAATATTGGATAATATTACCCTTATCATAATGGAAAATGATTACTTTGAGAACCCACAGTGGAAAATGGAAGTGGATGCGAAGCTATTGGCGAACAACTTTTACGCAATTTATGTTGAAAGCGGTGGTCCACATGGTCCTCTTTACAACGGTTTTTATGAAGTGTGGAGGAAAAGAGGGCCAATCTAAATAAAAAATGTCACCTCATAATATGAGACGAGGTATCACATTTGATAAAAGTCATAAAAGTCATAAAAATGAAAAAAGTAAAAGTAAAAGGAAAAGTAAAAGTAGAAATCGGAGAAAAAATGAGAAAAATGAGAAAAATGAGAAAAAGGAGAAAAGTAAACGACATCGACAACCACAAAATACAACATTCAAAAAAATGAACTGCAGTCCCATTGGGCACACCAGAAGGGCTGGCAAATATACATGCATGTCAAGAGATAGCATTTCTGAAGTGCGCTCCCTTTGGAATAAAAGTCATCCTCATAAAACAATAGAGGCTGTGCATGGGTCAAAAGGTGGGGCGAATGAATGGCATTCTTTGCGGAAGAACATGTCGGGTGTGTGCAAGACAGAAAAATGTTGGCTGCGTCAAAATTTTATGAATGGTCGACTGGATACAATTGCGCGTGATTCATATGCGCCATCAGCGCCACGAAGTTGGTCTAAAAACAAAAACGAATGGTTATCGGATGAAGACATCACGAAAGTGATGCATCAATATGAAGCGGCTTATCCCTGTTTCAAGTTTATTGGGCCTTCGCCCATAGATTTTGATGCCAACGATACTGAAAACAAGGATTCAAATAATAAGTGTGTATGGAATGACCTGTGTAAGTTTGACCTGGATAGTCTTATAAAGTCAGGTAAAACGAAACTTGGAATAATATTGAACACCGATACGCACGATAAGAATGGAATGCATTGGATATCCATGTTTATTAATATTCGAAAAGGGACTATTTTTTTCTTTGACAGTGTTGGCGATACAGCGCCTCCGGAAGTACATGCTCTTGTGAAGCGAATTGTAGCGCAAGGCGCGGCGATGCATCCGCCAAGACATTTCATCTATGATGAGAATCATCCAGTGGAACACCAATATGGAGAAACGGAGTGCGGAATATATTCATTATTTTTCATTGCGCACATGTTGGAAGACAAAATCACTCAAAACTATATGAAGACGCATGTCTTGCGTGACAAGTATATGGAAAAGTTTCGGCATGTGTATTTTAACAAGTAACAAGTAACAAGTAACAAGTAACAAGTAACAAGTAACAAGTAACAAGTAACAAGTAACAAGTAACAAGTAGTAAATATGGTTAATTTGGTTTAATGTTTTTTGTTTTATTCAGATGTCACTGATGAGTCAGTCCCTATATTAGAATGAAAAAAATTGAAATGTTTTTGCGTTGCAATAAATGATGCAACACAAAAACCAACCAGAAAAGAGACAAGAAAAGAATGTCATCGTCCGATATTGAAACATCACGCAAAGTCCGCCTCAACGGGCATCAATACGATGCCATCGTAGATGGTGAACGGCGCGAACACCGTGTAGATGCTCGCCTACACCCAAACCATGCGGACCAACGCACAAATATGCTCAACAGGGCTGGCAAACGCTCGCACATTCAAGACACTTTGGAAGGGACCTCTTATGCGGAATTGAGGCAATGCAATACATGCAACGTCTTCAAGCATAAATGCGAATTTGCAAACATGTCCGTGGAAGAACGCCTCCGGCTAAGCAATGGACTCAACATTCATTGCAGACAATGCCAACGTCGCAAATATTCGGCCGTTGGCGGATATCTTAAAGACGATGGGTTTATCGCAGATGAAGAGAACGAAGTCGCAGATGAAGATGCAGATGCCGAGTGGACAGAAGAAAAAACAGACAAAAAAGAAACAGACAAAAAAGAAAAAGACCGCAAAAGAAAAGACCGCGAAGAAGACAACAACAACGACAAGAAGAAAAGCCGAACCGCGTCTTCTTCCTCTTCTTCGTCGTCCTCCTCTTCCTCTTCGTCGTCCTCCTCTTCCTCTTCTTCTTCTAAACTACGTAATTTGGACCACGCGCGCCAACAATTACAACTGGACGCTGGAATTCAACGCGTGGTCGAAGCAAACGCGCGCACAAACCAAGTGTTACAAATGCAAAATGACACACTAATCCAGCGCATCGTTGATGAAGGAGCCCTCGAGGAAGCGTCTATTACGGAAGCAGTTGACAAACTATTTAACGACATCCGCGAGGAGGAAGCCACATCGAAACGTGCCCGAACGATAGCCGTCGATGTGCGTATTCTTGATACAACCAACGAAATGGCTAGTCGCAAGCGCCAAACAGACAATCACTGCAAGTCAACCATTTTGATGATGTATGGTTCAACTTTACCGGAAGGTTCAGTTCGTTCATCATTGCGTCCTACAATTATGGCCAGTATCGATTGCATTAAAGAAGCACAGGCGGAAATGGACAGAAGGTTGCAAGCAAATACGGACCGACGTATTCAGCGCATTGTGGACGAAAAAGTCCGCAACGAATCGGACTTTGCGAAAGTATTAGATTATCGCATTGGCCGCCTTGTACAAGAAGAAATTCAACGCAAAGACGCAAGAACATTGAAGCGTGATACACGCATTGCCAATCTAATGGACAAAAATGGACGCGACGAGCAAGGGCGAAATGAAAAATGCGATGCAACTATTGCAAACATGGTCCGGACGCACGAGACATCTATTAGGTTCCAAGCGGACAAACAATTGGCGGAAGAAGTTGATAGTATGGAGGATGATGGTGTCAATTACGTGGTCGAGCGCATAGTAGCTCACTCACCATCTTCGAACGACGAGGACGAGGACGACGATAAAGGAGAAATGTTGTTTCGTGTCAAATGGGCTGGGTATCCATCTTCCGAAAACACATGGGAACCACATAGTGGATTGGTTGGAGTTGGTGTCTATGAAGAATATAGACGCCAACATCACCTTTAAGTAGTAATTTATGATAGTAAAAGAAAAGAAACAAAGAGAATAAGAAACACTAAAAGAAATAAGAAAACAGGAAGAACAAGAAAAAAGAAAAAAGAAAAAAGAAAGAAGAAAAAAGAAAAAAGAAAAAAGAAAAAAGAAAGAAGAAAAAAGAAAAAAGAAAGAAGGAAAGAAAGAAGGAAAGCAAGAAGGAAAGAAAGAACAAGAAAAAAGAAAGAAAGAACAAGAAAACAGGAAGAACAGGAAGAAAAAGAAAGAAAGAAAAAGAAAGAAAAAGAAAGAAAACAATAGACTACGTTTATTTAGTGCTTGTAAATAAAATAAGTTCTAATATGCAAATTTTTTCTTCACCAATGAATATATTGATATAATATTAAATGGACGTTGTTAACATATATCTGCTTTGCCATAATGAGCAAGTCCTTCTGCCCCATACTATAAATCACTACAAGAGAGTTTTACCAAATGCAAAAGTTACAATTTATGACAATTACTCAACTGATAACTCTGTCGCGTTGGCGCACTCTCTCGGATGCATGGTAGTTCCATTTAGTACGGATGATATTTTGAATGAACATACTCAAACGTGGCTGAAAAATAATGTGTGGAAAGCAGTAGAAACAGGGTGGGTAATAATGGCGGACATGGACGAATGGTTACATGTAACACACGAAGACCTTGCAAGAGAATATGCATCGGGCACATCTATACTTTCTGTAAATGGCAGAGATATGATTGGTGAAAGCCAATTGGTGGACCTATCAGATATAGACCTGCACGCAATAACAAAATATGTGGACAATGCACACGAAAGCAAACACTTGTGTTTTTTAAGAGAAAAAATTTCTGACATGAACTATGGTGCGGGAGCTCACCAATGTGCACCAATTGGTGATGTAATCTTCTCTTCGATGCATTATTATAATTTTCACATGACTACTCTTGGCCTTCCTTTCATGATTAACAAAATGCAGAAACGATATGAGCGAACCGCGTTCATGCGAACATTGGGAATGGCTATCCACTATACGGATAACGTTGATGCTATTCGCCAGCAGTATCATGATTACTTACATCGTTCATCGTAAAAAGCTAAATAACAAAATAACAAAATAACATACTTTTTTTTTGAAAAAGTATAAAAATAATAGTTTTTAACGTTTTCGTTTGTTTATTCTTCGGGACGTGCTGCGCTTTCTTCCTCCTTTGAACCGTCGTTTTTTGCTTCCGCCTTTTTTCGAACTGCGTCGACTTGTTGTTGCTCGTCGACTTGGTGCACTTCCCATTGGTAGTGGTGTTGGTTTTTTACCTTTGTCTGGTTTATTAAAATTGGATGGATGGCCAACTCCAACCCCGTTTCTGATATCCTGAAGAAGACTTTTTGCTGAGCGGTCGCCACTTGCAGCTTCTTTTAACGCGTATGCTTCATATGGTGTCACCATATGTGAAGGTCGTTTATGAAGTGGAAGGAAGTTGTCTTCACCTCGGGGCTCCGCCAAATCTGCCAACCTTCGGCGGCCCAAAACAGTGTTTACTTGTGGGTCATTTGTATAGAGACCATCTGCAGTTCTCGAAGCCCGTTGGTACGCTTCGTTCGTCAGTACCTTAGTTGGTTGAAATGGTAATTCTGCCATTTGTGATTTATATAGTAATGAGACATTTATTGTTTGGTAATTAATGATTTCGTTCAAATAATATAAAGAAGTGATAAATAATAATCTATTAAAAAATTAATTACAGCAAATCAAATATGGAAATGAACATTATAAGGAGAGATTACGAACACTATGTCAATATTGCAACGACAATCAATATTTATAATCGCCAACAGTACAACCTGTTTATCGTATATTTTGTCAATTGTTTCATGAATCCCAACTATTACGATTGGGTAATTCAGCAGCTTACGTTAATTAAATACGTTTCTGCTATAGATGTCTACGTTGTTGCAACAATCGCAAAAGAAGATGAAGATGAATTTACTTACAAAGTTTCCACCCTTCTGCCAAAAGTAAATATTAGTTTTTACCCAGAAAATGAACACGAATATCGAGGAATTCTAAAAGTGTGGGAATTAGGTCAGTTACATTCCAGTACAAATGACATTATACTATATTTTCATTCAAAAGGTGTTACCAGAAATAATTCATATGAAGAAAATAAAAATGATGCATACAATGTTATTCTACACGATACCAAAAGAGTCGAAGAAATTTTTGACATTTTTCCAAAAGTAAGTAAGGTAGGATATTGCACATCGGGTGAAGGTTTTATGTGGTATAATTTCTGGTACGCTCGTGGTTCCTATGTGCATACAGTTCAAAATCCAATTAAAACATCGGACCGTTATTACTACGAAGTGTGGCTCGGGTTATGCTGTGACCAAACCACTAATAATCGTAAATACGACAAGGAGTCATGTTATGGATTTTATACAGACAACGTAACCATTGCAAATATAGGAAGCATATTTATTCCTCATGGAGGGTTTGTAAACGAAGTCTGAATACATAAAAAAAAACAACTACAAGTAATTCGTAGTATTTCCTTAATTATTAAATCAACGATGTAATGGTAGGATTACAACCTCCTTATTGGTAGAAAACATCGTTTTGAAAACATGTACGCAAATCCAAATCCATCAAAAATGCGACTGCATTGTGAGCATTGTGAGCATTGTCGTTGTTATAGACGTTTTGAAATGGCGGTTCAAAATGGTCCCTCATTATTATGCGCCCTGTCAGTGGCGCTGACTCCATGAAACCTGCATTCCCTCGAACAAAATGGAGGTTGATTTGAGGATTAATAAAATAATTCCTCACAGGTTCTTCTTGTTCTCCTTCTTGTTCTTGTTCTCCTTCTCCTTGTTCTTCTCGTTCTTCTCCTTGTTCTTCTCGTTCTTTTCCTTGTTCTTCTCGTTCTTTTCCTTGTTCTTCTCGTTCTTCTCCTTGTTCTTCTCGTTCTTCTCCTTGTTCTTCTCGTTCTCGTTCTTGGAAGGACATTGCGGATTGTTTCTTTTGATTAGTATGGTGTACTTTGATACACATATCATTTCAATTTTTTTGTAAGGACCCAGAGAAGGACCCTGAGGAGTTGGCATTAGTTGATTTCTTAATGTAAACTGCACGACCAATGCGGTTACCAACCTGTGCAATACTATCCATTAAGAACTGCCCTAAAACCGTGCTAATGAATAAAAACGCACCGGCGAATGCGCACATCATTCTGTCAAGTTCAGTGAAAACTACTTTTTGCCGGAAGTCATTAAAACGGTACAGAAGGTAGAGGCCAATATATAAATGGACCACTGATTGCAAGTTTAAAATGACGCCAGGTTTCTGGGTCCAGTAACCAAACGCTAACAGAATGTATGCTGTCCACGATATAACCCTAAAAATATTGAGAAACACAATTTGAGCGGTATCTCCTGGCAAATAAGATGTTGAAAATAGTTTCATGTTTTTTTTGTTTGTTTATTTGCTTTTATTTGTATCCGATGAAATAAAAAAATAAAAATGATGATTTTTCTGATGTTCATTTTTTCATAAATTCCATTGTGCTTTCCTTCTGCTCTCTATGAAAGTCAACATGTTCAGAATGAATGGTTGAATCTGCGCTAATTGTTGTAAAGTAAGGGAATTTATGGACGTATGTATTCAAAATGCGAAAAAAGAATCTATCTGCTTCATGTGACCGATTCGCTTCCAAATTAAATGTACACATATTATTACTTGCGGATGATGTGGTGAGTCGCATGAGACGTTCCGCGCCGCGCTTATTTATCACGTAAGCTGCGGCACTAACGTAGTTTCTGCCATGAGAGGTGACTCGTTCATACGACTTCATTGGGCGGTCGCCATAATAAGAGAGCATTATAATTTCCCAGTCGTCTGGAGCGTTTTCAATACAAGTGGAGAGAGGGTTTTTCCAGTATGGTTTTAAATCAAGGTCAACATCATCTTCGAAAATAAGTGCGGATGAATATGGTGATTGTGAGAAAGTACGTATTGTATCCAAGTGGGATAGTAAACAGGCATATTCAGGCAGACTGTTATAGTCATTGCGGTGTCCTATAAAACGTGGATAAATCTGACGAGCGCCGTTTACGTTGGAATCTCTCCCATCGGCAGCAGAAATCCTAAAAATATTTGGATGATACATGTCGGAATTTAATTTAAACGCACCGTCTTGAAATAAAGTTTCCATGTGTTGTCGACGGTCGGTTGACCCATCCAAATTTATATAGTAGATTGCTTGAATACCCGACCCAATGTAAGCATCCATTTGGGAAGTCTCAGAATTCTGAGAACTTTGAGAACTTTGAGAACTTTGAGAACTGTTTTTCGTTTTCATTAAAAGCATTGCGATTATGACAAGAATTAACAGCATTGCGATTATGACAACGACCACAAAAACTGATATAATGCGATTGTACACCGACATGACTTTGTTTTTCTTATTTTCCTCTTTTTCTTACTTTCTTATTTTTCTTATTTTTCTTATTTTTCTTATTTTTCTTATTTTTCTTATTTTTCTTATTTTTTATTATTTGTAAAATACGTTGTTTACTTTTTTTGTTTCTAATAACATGTTTTTTTTTTGTTTTATTAAAGAAAATGGCAAATGCTTTTCCATGTTCAGGAAGCGCGTCTAACCAAAATGCAATGAATGCTCGTTTGTATGAAAGAAATATTCCCTCTGCAACCTTGCAGCCATATCTTAGCGTCCGCTCCGTAAACACAAAGTATTCAATAATGCCAGTGGTTGACCCGCGTTACACAAGTAATGTTCCCCTTACTGTTCAACCCACTTATAATATAGGAAATACATTTAACCCCGGAAATTCAGTAGCACCTTGGAGTGGGTTTGCTGCCAATATCGGTATCGAGTCCGAACTTCGTAATCAAATACATGTTCTACAACGGTGCAGTGCCACCACATATGTTCCAAGTTCTCAAAGCGATTTATACAAATCACATATGCCTCCAAACAATCAGACAACTGACGCAAACCAAAGAAATGACTTATTTAGCAGTCCCACATTCAAGAAATTCAATCCCATCGAAAAGCATCCTACGGCTGGAACATTGCAATTCAACAATGCAACTCGCCAACAAATGCTCGAATAAAAAGAAAAAGAATAAAAAAAAAGAATAAAAAAAAGAATAAAAAAAAGAATAAAGAATAACAAAAATGGACCGGACCGGACCAAAGAACCAACTACAAAAAAATACAACACCATCAATGATGTCGTATTTTTTTTTAATGTTTATTGTATTTATTGTATTTATTGTTATCTACTTTCATTTATTGCATTTATTGAATACCCTGCCCCAACTCCAGCGGTGGACGCATAAAATCTGGCTCGATTGTGCTCATGTTCCATGGTCCAACATATTGCTGAGGATTTGCCGGCTCCGACCGAATTTGTAGATTTGCGTTCCTAAGGGTTTGCCCAATAGTATCAATTCCAATATGGTATCCAGCCTTTAACAAATTAATATTTGATAATTCGCCTTTCCCAGATGGATTCAGTTGAGCCCACTCACCACTCGATTGTTTTGGCAATAATCCAGAAGGGTCTACACCAGTCGAAGCACATGCACCTTCCGAGCCCCTTAATGCAGGAGTTGATATTCCTTGAACACGTGCATATGTTTCATTTTCTCCTTCTGGATTGGCGGCCCTTACTCTTCCATTATGTGTTTGTATTGGTTGAATCTGTTGTTGACCAGCTCTACCGGAAGAAGAACCAGAAGAACCAGAAGAACCAGAAGAACCAGAAGAACCACCATAAGCTTTGTTGTAGTTACCCGACAAATATTCGGGACCAGATGCTCCACGGTTCGACAAATACTGTGAAAATGTGTATACTCCGTAAGCGACTAAAAGTAGAATAATGATACTTCCGACGCCGTAATCTGCCCATGCTCGTTTAACATTAAAAGGTGCCATGTTATATAATTATTTGCGGATATAATATTTTCAGCTTAAAGCTTTAATTCGTCCAAAGATTCTGAATCATCGTCATCGCCATCTGAATCATCGACATCCGTCAGCATATAGGTGTTTTTAATGTTCTTCGCTTCCATTCTTGCAATCAAAGCTTCGCGCTTCGCGGTTTTCGCGCGATTTCGCGCCTGTTTGTAAATTGTATAATAGACCTCATTCGGTTTTTTCAGAATGAGTGCTTCTTCTTTTACAGTTGCCAAATTCGTAGTTGTCGGGTCAAACTCTTCCAAAATGGATAATTGAATTTCTTTGGTGTTAAAAATTGTGTTTTTTCGTGTAACTGTGTCGTCTTCTTCTAAACCTAATTCTTCTAAACTATTAAATTCATCAAAACTATTTCCGGCTTCTTTTTCTTTTTCTTGTTCTTCTTTTTCTTGTGCTTCTTCCTTGGCTATGCATGTTTCCTCTTTTTCTCCATTTTCTTCTCCATTTTCTTCTCCATTTTCTTCTCCATTTTCTTCTTGTTCCTTGGCTATGCCATTTTCTCCCTTTTCTTTTTCTTCTTTTCCCTTACCTGCCTCAAAACTATATAAGTCGTCAAAACTATCCAAGCAGTTTTCTTTTTCTGTTTCTTTTTCTTTTTCAAGTGTATTGGTATTGGTGTCAATGTCAATATGTATTTCTTCCAATTGACCAATGTCAATAATGTCATTAATGGTCGTCAACGGAATAGATTGAATAGATTGAATAGATTGAATAGATGAAGATGTTTGCCTAAGAGGCTTTGTCGCCAATAAACAA
>Ga0114958_10001001_pt1 | contig 23057 bp, 18 predicted proteins | sample C_130208_EF_Meta_FD_89577 | JGI IMG/M metagenome (GOLD analysis project Ga0114958, IMG submission 89577) | Freshwater microbial communities from Lake Croche, Canada to study carbon cycling - C_130208_EF_MetaG | ecosystem: Environmental > Aquatic > Freshwater > Lake | place: Lake Croche, Canada... | reverse complement strand
CCCGATGACGCCCCCGAAGCCCCCCATATCTGGGTCGAGGCAGAGCCGGCCGCGATCATCGATCTGCATCCGCGCCCGCCCGCCGCTGCCCCCGCTTCCCAATCCTTGGCCGATATGGCCGCCCAATTGCAGCCCTTGGCGGCCCCGGTCCTCGCCCAGAACCGCCCGGCCCTGCGTGATCTGCACACCCGCCTTGGCCTGTTGCACGCCGTGATGGCCCAAGCCCCGCTGCCGCAGCGCTAGGCCCGCGCCGCCATGCCCCAAGCCATGCATTTTCCTGCTTGCTCCGGCCCGGAATATCGCTATGTACCGTTTTCATTGTCGGGTCGTAGCGCAGCCTGGTTAGCGCGTCCGTCTGGGGGGCGGGAGGTCGAGAGTTCGAATCTCTCCGGCCCGACCATTGCAAAAACCGTCCGTCGGGCATCTGGCCTTGCGGGCGGTTTTTTGTTTGAAATGAAGCCATTGCTGCGAAAGGCCCGCCCATGAACCGCTTTGGTGTGCTGCCTGCGCAAAGCCTGCGGGCCTTAATCGCCCAAGGGGCGATCAAGGCCGATCAGCCGGTCGATGCGGCCCAAGTTCAACCCGCCAGCCTTGATCTGCGCCTTGGCACCAAGGCCTACCGTGTGCGCGCCTCGTTCCTTGCGGGGGCTGGGCGCATGGTGGCAGCGCGGCTGGAAGAATTCACCATGCACGAGGTGGATTTGACCCAAGGCGCTGTGCTGGAAAAGGGCTGCGTCTATGTGATCCCGCTGATGGAACGCCTTGCCCTTCCGGCGGGGCTGTCGGCGGTGGCAAATGCCAAATCCTCGACCGGCAGGCTGGATCTGCTCACCCGCACCATCACCGATGGCGGGGCCGAGTTTGACCGTATCCCCGACGCCTACCAAGGCCCGCTTTACGCCGAGGTCTGCCCGCGCAGCTTTTCCGTTCTGGTCCGCGCCGGCCAAAGACTGAACCAGATCCGCTTTCGCTATGGCCAGGCCACGCTGTCAGACGATCAGTTGCGCGCCCTGCACGCAACCGACCCGCTGGTGTCGGGAACCCCGCTGATCTCCGAAGGCTTGGGCTTTTCGGTCGACCTGCGCCCTGCTGAGGGCGACCTTTTAGGCTACCGCGCCAAGCCGCATACCGGTGTGATTGACCTTGACCGCATCGCCCACTACCCCGCCCGTGACTTCTGGGAGGAGGTGCGCGCCACCAATGGCCAGATCATCCTAGACCCGGGGGCCTTCTACATCCTTGTCAGCCGCGAGGCCGTGACGATCCCCCCCGACTACGCCGCCGAAATGGCCCCCTATCTGGCGATGGTGGGCGAATTCCGCGTGCATTACGCAGGCTTCTTTGATCCGGGCTTTGGCCATGCCACAGCAGGCGGCGCAGGCTCGCGCGGGGTGCTGGAAGTGCGCTGCCACGAAGCGCCCTTTGTGCTGGAACATGGCCAAGTCGTGGGCCGCTTGGTCTATGAACAAATGACCGAACGCCCCGACACGCTCTATGGCCAAGGCATCGCCTCGAACTATCAAGGCCAAGGGCTCAAACTCGCCAAACAATTCAAACTCGGCTAATCCGCCCCCCCCCGCACCCCCTATTCATCTTGGTCCAAATACTCCACGGGGGTGCAGGGGGTGTGAAACCCCCTGCGGGTCACAGGGCGCAGCCTACTGAATAACAGGTGCCGAAACCCCTTCCGGCTCTGGCCCCTGCCCCACGCTCAAAGCTTCCGCCCGAATGATCCGTGCGATGATCTCACAGTCATCGGTGGTAAAGGTCAAAGGCAAACGCAAATCAATCAGCCCTGCCAAAATCCGGTCGGTCTGCGGCAGGCTTTGCGGTTCGGCATAGTGCCAGTGATCATAGCGCGAGGTGAAGGCGACAGGCTCCGCCGCGCCAAACCATTTCAACTCCACCCCCCGCGCCACACAGCGTTGCAAGAAAAGTGCGATGCGGGCGGGCGACCAGTCGGGCAGGCGGAACTGGAAGGATGATCCAACAAACCGCTCAACCTCGGGCCGGCGCACCAGCGCCAAGCCCGGCGTGGCGGTCAGCCCCGCTTCTAGCCTGCGGTACAGCGCCTCCCAGCGGGCCACACGTTCGCCCAGAACCTTTAGCTGAGGGCGCAAGATCGCTGCGCGCAAGTTATCCATCCGCCCCGAGACATTGGGCATGACCATCCGCACGCCTTCAAACGCCTCAGGCGGCGGCGCGGCGCGGTGTTTGGCGTACAGCATATAACTGCCCGACAGCAGCACCGCCCGCGCCATCAGCGCCGGATCATCGCTGATCAAAAACCCGCCTTCGCCTGCGTTGATATGCTTATAGGTCTGCATCGAATAACACGCGATCGCCCCATGCCGCCCCGAGGCGACACCGCCCCACGCCGCCCCCATCGTATGGGCGCAATCTTCAATCACCGTGACCCCCAACCCATCACACAAAGCCATCAGCGCCGTCATATCGCACAAATGCCCGCGCATATGGCTCAGCATCAAGAACCGCGCCCCCGTGCTGCGGGCTTTGGCTTCCAGATCGGCAAAGTCGATCACCAGATCCTCGGTGACCTCGATAAAAATCGCCCGTCCGCCCGCCGCCGCAATCGCTCCCGGCACGGGGGCCAGCGTGAAGGCATTGGTCAACACCGCCTCCCCCGCCTGCAGATCAAGCGCCCGCAAGGCGCAGCCCATAGCGTAGCCGCCCGAGGCGACGGCCAGACAGTATTTCGCCCCTGTCAACGCGGCAAATTCTTCTTCCAGCAGCGCGGTTTCGGCCACTTCGCCGGGGGCTGTGTTATAGCGGTGCAAACGGCCATGGCGCAGCACGGCAAGGGCTGCGGCGATGCCCTCTTCGGGGATCGGCTCTTGCTGGGTGAAACTGCCGCTGAAAACCTCGGTCATTTGGCCCCTGCCCCTTCATTCTCGCGCGCGCTGACCCATAAAAACACCCCAAAGGTCACAGCCATGCCCGCGCCTGTCAGATAATAGGCCACATTGGGCGATTGGAAAGGGGCGACGGGCGACATGAAATAGCCAAAGACCTGCGCGTAAAACACCGTTCCGGCCAACATGGCGATGTTGGTGATGGCCGAGATGCCGCCCTGCAACTCGCCCTGCGCATTTTCCGGCACGCGTTTTGACATGCGCGCGGTCAACAGCGGGTTAATGAAGCCTTCGGGCCCATGGATCACCATCAGCAAGAAGATCACCGCCAGAGATCCGGTCACCCCATAGCCCAAACCCGCCGCGATGGCCGATACAAAGCCCAAAACCACCGTGCCCTGTTCGCCAAACAGCTTCACGAACCGCCCCGTCAACCCGCCCTGAAACCCCGCGATCACCACGCCGAAGACGGCCAAGGTCAGCCCAATCATCGCCTCTGACCAGCCAAAGCGCACCTTGCCCCAAAAGGCCCAGATCGCCGGATAGACCGAGGAGAAGAAGAAAAACATCGCCAGCACCAAGCACAGTGGCAAAACGCCCTGATATTGGCCGAACACCTTGAACGCACCGAAAGGATTGGCCCGCGCCAAATGAAATGGGCGGCGGTTGGCGGCTGTCAGCGTTTCAGGCAGCACGAAATAGCCGTAAATCAGGTTCCCCCCCGACACCGCCGCCGCCACATAAAACGGCACCCTTGCGCCGAACTCTCCCAGCAGCCCGCCGATCACCGGCCCGATGATAAAGCCCAGCCCAAAAGCCGCCCCCATCATGCCAAAGGCCTTGCCGCGATCTTCGGGCGCTGTGACATCGGCGATATAGGCATTGGCAATCACCCAAGACGCCCCACACAGGCCCGCCAAAATCCGCCCCGCAAACAGCCAACCCATGGTCGGTGCCAAAGCCTGTGCCAGAAAATCCAACCCCAGCCCCAAAATCGCCAGCAGCAACAAGGGCCTGCGGCCAAAGCGGTCTGACAGGTTGCCCATCAAAGGCCCAAAGAGGAACTGCGCCACCGAATAGGCCGCAGCCATCCAGCCGCCGATCTTGGCCGCCTCGGCCAAGGACACATCCGCCACCGTGCCGATCAGCTTGGGCAGAACGGGAATGATGATGCCAAAGCCCACCATATCCAGCAGCACCGTGACAAAGATAAAGGTCACCGCATGGCGCGAGACGGGGGCGGGGCTTGGGTCGGTCATAACATCTCCGGCGCGGGAAATTTGGTTCTTTCAGGAAATCAGCTTTTGGGCAAGCGCGGGCAGATGGGCGTAGTGGTCCAGCACGGCATCGGGGTTCAGGCGCGCGACACCGTGGCCTTCGGGGCCAAAGCTGACCATCACGATGGGCACCCCCGCCGCGCGGGCTGTGTCATGGTCGGTTTGCGTATCCCCGATCAGGAAAGAGCGGCCCACCGCCCCCCCCGCCCGCTCGACCGCCGCGCGGTAAGGCATCGGGTCGGGCTTGCGCACGGGAAACGTATCCGCGCCGATCAAAGCGCCAAACAGCGGCGCAATCCCGAGGCGTTTGACCAGCTCCACCGCCAAACCTTCGGGTTTGTTGGTGCAAATCGCCGTGGCAAAGCCCAAAGCGCGCAGGTCTTGCACGGCTTGCACGGCACCGGGGTAAAGCCGGGTTTCACGGTCAAGCACCTCGGCATAGCTGGCCAGCAAGCGGGGGTATTCGCGGGAGATATCCGCCTCGCTCCACCCAAGGCCCAAGCGGTCAAAGCCAAGCCGCAACATGGCCCGCCCGCCCAGAAAGGCTGTCAGCTTGTCATCCGGCCCCAAGGGCGGGGTATGGCCCAACGCGCCAAAGCAGGCATTGGCCGCAGCCAAAAGGTCGGCACTGGTATCGGCCAGCGTGCCGTCTAGGTCAAAAACCACCGTTCGCATCGCATTTCCCCCCTGAAACATGGCGTGACCCATGCCCCCTTGCTGTCGCGCCCAAGCGGGGTAAAACGGGCCAAGACTAAAGGAAAGAGGCAGATGCAGGTTTGTGTGATTGTTTTGGCGGCGGGCATGGGCACGCGGATGAATTCCGACCTGCCCAAGGTGCTGCACCCCTTGGCGGGCGTGCCCATGCTGCACCACGCGCTGAGTGCGGCGCGGTCGCTGGACCCATCCCGTGTGGTGGTGGTGACAGGGCACGAGGCGGAAGCCGTGGCCAAAGCGACCAGCGCCTTTGACGAGGCTTACGAGACCGTGGTACAAGACCCGCAACTGGGCACCGCCCACGCCGTGGCCCAAGCAGCCCCCCTTCTGGCGGCGGCTGACGGCGAAGCGATTGTTTTATATGGCGACACCCCCTTTGTGCGCCCCGAAACCCTGACGGCGATGCTTGATGCCCGCGCCACCCATGCCGTGGTCGTGCTGGGCTTTGAAGCCGCCGATCCGGGCCGCTATGGCCGCCTGATCGTGCAGGGCGACCAATTGGCGCAGATCGTGGAATATAAAGACGCAACCGACGCGCAACGCGCCATCACGCTGTGCAATTCCGGCGTGGTCTGCGCCCAAAGCCGCACCCTGTTCGATCTGGTCGCCCAAGTGGGCAACGCCAATGCATCCGGCGAGTATTACCTGACCGACATCATCGCCCTCGCCCGCGCCCAAGGCCTGTCGGTGGGCTACGTCACCTGCCCCGAGGCCGAGACGCTGGGCATCAACACCCGTCACCAACTGGCTGCCGCCGAAACCGCCTTTCAAACCCGCGCCCGCTTTGACGCTTTGGAAAACGGCGTGACGCTGACCGCCCCCGACACGGTCTATTTCGCGCTGGACACATGGGTGGGCCGTGACGCCACCATCGGCCCCCATGTCATCTTCGGCCCCGCCGTCACGGTGGAATCAGGCGCCGAGGTGAAGGGTTTTTGCCATCTGGAAGGCTGCCATATCTCACGCGGCGCAAAGGTCGGCCCCTTTGCCCGCCTGCGACCGGGGGCGGAATTGGCCGAAGATGTGCATGTCGGCAACTTTGTTGAGATTAAAAATTCCGTTCTGGATGAAGGCGTTAAAGTTGGCCACTTAACCTATCTGGGCGATGCCCATGTGGGCGAGTTTACCAACATCGGCGCAGGCACCGTGACGTGCAACTACGACGGCGTGATGAAACACCATACCGAGATTGGCAAAGGCGTCTTTATCGGCTCTGACACCATGCTGGTCGCCCCCGTCAGTGTCGGCGATGGGGCCATGACGGGGTCAGGGTCTGTCATCACCCAAGACATCCCCGCCGGGGCGCTGGCCTTGGGCCGGGCCGTACAAGTGAACAAAGCGGGCCTTGCGCTGCGGTTCTTCGAACGGCTCAAAGCCATCAAAGCCGCGAAAGGCAAAGCATAATGTGCGGAATAGTCGGGGTTCTGGGTCGTCATGAAGCGGCCCCGCTGCTGGTCGAGGCGTTAAAGCGCCTGGAATATCGCGGCTATGATTCCGCAGGCATCGCCACCGTCAACCACGGCACGCTCGACCGCAGGCGGGCGGTGGGCAAGCTGGTGAACCTGTCAGACCTGCTGGTGCACAATCCGCTGGCGGGTAAATCCGGGATCGGCCACACCCGCTGGGCCACGCACGGCGCTGCCACCACGCAAAACGCGCATCCGCATGCCTCGGGGCCGGTGGCGGTGGTGCACAACGGCATCATCGAAAACTTCCGCGACTTGCGGGCCGAATTGACGGCGCAGGGTCTGGCCTTTGAGTCTGAAACCGATACCGAAACCGTCGCCCACCTGACGCGCTTTTACATGGATCAGGGCCAAACCGCGTTGCAGGCGGTGAAATCCACCCTCAACCGCCTGCACGGGGCCTTTGCCTTGGCCTTTTTGTTTGCCGGCCAAGACGATCTGATGATTGCTGCGCGCAAAGGCTCTCCCTTGGCCATCGGGCACGGTGAAGGCGAGATGTTCATCGGCTCTGACGCCATCGCCTTGGCGCCCATGACCGACCGCATCACCTATCTTGAGGAAGGCGACTGCGCCGTAATCACCCGCCAAGGGGCGACGATCTATGACGCGGCAGGCCGCTTGGCCAACCGCGCCGAAACCCGCATCCAGATTGACGCCACCCGCATCGAAAAGGCGGGTTACAAGCATTTCATGGCCAAAGAGATCGCCGAGCAGCCCTTAGTCATCGCCAATGCACTGGGCCATTATATCCAAAACGGGGCACTCAACCTGCCAGATTCGGTGAATTTCCAAGGGGTTGACCGTTTGACTTTGGTCGCTTGCGGAACGGCGTCTTTTGCGGGTCAGGTGGCGAAATACTGGTTTGAACAGGTGGCGGGCTTAGCCGTCGATGTCGATATCGCGTCCGAATTCCGCTACCGCGAACCGCCGCTGTCGGGCCAGTCTTGGGCGCTGTTTGTCAGCCAATCGGGCGAGACGGCAGACACTTTGGCGGCCCTGCGCTATGCCAAAGACAAGGTCGCCAAGATCGTCGCCGTGGTGAACGTGCCCACGTCTTCCATCGCGCGCGAGGCGGACTTGGCCCTGCCGATCCTGGCGGGAGTCGAGGTGGGCGTGGCCTCGACCAAGGCCTTTACCTGCCAATTGATCACGCTGGCCCTGCTGGCGCTGAAAGCGGGCGTGGATCGCGGGCGGTTGGATGCGGCCAATTTGGCGAAACATCTGGCCGATCTGGCCGCCCTGCCCGGCCTGATGAACCACGCCATGGGCCTGTCGGGCGAGATTGCCGCAATCGCCGACGATCTGGCCAAGGCGCAGGATGTGTTGTTCCTTGGGCGCGGGGCGATGTATCCGCTGGCCTTGGAAGGGGCGCTCAAGCTGAAAGAAATCAGCTATATCCATGCCGAAGGCTATGCCTCGGGCGAGTTAAAACACGGCCCCATCGCGCTGATTGACGAAAAGGTGCCGGTGATCGTGCTGGCCCCGCGCGATGCGCTGTTTGAAAAGACCGTCTCGAACATGCAAGAGGTCATGGCCCGCCACGGCAAGGTGCTGCTGATTTCCGACGCGCAGGGGGTAGAGGAAGCAGGCAAAGGCGTCTGGCGCAGCCTGAAAATGCCCCAAGCGGGGATTTTTGCGCCCATCCTCTACGCCGTGCCCGCGCAATTGCTGGCCTATTACACCGCCATCGCCAAAGGCACCGATGTCGACCAGCCGCGCAATCTGGCCAAATCGGTGACCGTCGAATGACCCTGCAAGAGGCACTCACCGCCCTAGACTCCTTGGGCAATGCCGAAAAAGCCGCGGAATCCGCGGCCTACCACAAAGTGCCGCGCCGCTATCTGGGCGTCAGCGTGCCCCAGATCACCGACCTAGCCACCGCATGGCGCGCCGATCTGACCCTGCCCGACCGCTTGGCCTTGGCCGCTGGCCTATGGGACAGCGACATCCACGAAGCCAAAGTCGCCGCCGCCAAACTGTTAACCCAAGCCCGCATCGCGGATGATGAGGGCGTTTGGCAGCTGATCGCCGCGTGGGTGGCGGGGTTTGATGCTTGGGCCATTGCCGATCACGCCTGTGCCGCAGGGGCTCGGCGGCTGATGGCCGATCCGACCCGCTTGGATCAGGTCGAAGCATGGACCACCCACCCCAATATGTGGGCCCGCCGTGCGGCACTGGTCATGAGTTTGGGCTGGACCAAGCAAAACTTCCCCAAACCCGCCGACCTAGCTGCGCGCAACCGCGCGCTGGACTGGTGCGCGCTGTATGTTGGCGACAAGGATTGGTTTATCCAAAAAGCCGTGGCTTGGTGGCTGCGCGATCTGTCCAAACACGCGCCCGAAACGGCTGGCCTGTGGCTGGCCGAACATGGGCCGCATATGAAATCTTGGGCGCGCAAAGAGGCGTCGAAATATCTGGCAGACGGGCCAATCGCCGCCGAAAGCCCCGCTGACGACGGCGAAAGTGCCCAATAAGGGCCGCAAACCCGCCAAACCCCCAGCAGTCCTTGCACCCCATATGCGGTATGGGGTAACGTCATGACAACAGAATATTGACCTTATATCAAAGGCGCGCGCCAAAGTGAGCGACACCACCGAACCCCCTGAAAACACTGATGATTCGCCAAAGCCAGTCGCGCATGGCCCCCAAGTCGACATCTCGTCCGAGATGCGCACGGCCTATCTTGACTATGCCATGTCGGTCATTGTCAGCCGCGCCATCCCTGATCTGCGTGATGGGCTAAAACCCGTCCACCGCCGCATCCTGTTTGCGATGCACGAAACCACCAACACGCACGAAAAGCCCTACCGCAAATCGGCCCGTCCGGTGGGCGATACGATGGGCAAATACCACCCCCACGGCGACAGCGCGATCTATGACGCGCTGGTGCGCATGGCGCAGCCCTTTTCGATGAGTTTGAAGCTGTTGGACGGCCAAGGCAACTTCGGTTCGATGGACGGCGACAATGCCGCCGCCATGCGCTACACCGAAGTGCGCATGGACAAGCCCGCCGCCTTCCTTCTGGCCGATATCGACAAAGACACCGTGGATTTTCAAGACAATTATGACGGCAAGGACAAAGAACCCACCGTCCTGCCGGCCCGCTTTCCCAATATGCTGGTCAATGGGGCCGAAGGCATCGCCGTGGGCATGGCCACCCGCATTCCGCCGCATAACTTGGGCGAAGTGATCGACGGCGCCTTAGCCCTGATCGACGACCCCGACCTGTCTTCCGAACGCCTGATGGAGATCATCCCCGCCCCCGATTTCCCGACAGGGGCGCTGATCTTGGGCCGCTCTGGCGCGCGCAAGGCCTATCTGGAAGGGCGCGGATCTGTCATCATCCGGTCCAAAACCCATATCGAGGAAATCCGCAAAGACCGCTTTGCGATTGTGATCGACGAAATTCCCTATCAGGTCAACAAATCGCGGATGATCGAGATCATCGCCGAAATGGTGCGCGATAAGAAGATCGAAGGCATCTCCAACGTCGCCGACGAATCCGACCGGATCGGCGTGCGCGTGGTGATTGAACTGAAGCGCGATGCGACGGCGGATGTGGTGCTAAACCAACTGTTCCGCTTCACGCCGATGCAGACCTCTTTTGCCTGCAACATGCTGGCTTTGAATGGTGGTCGCCCTGAAACGCTGATGCTCCGCGATTTTCTCAGCCACTTCATCACCTTTCGCGAAGAAGTTGTCGCCCGTCGCACCGCATTTGAACTGCGCAAAGCGCGCGAGCGCAGCCATATCCTGTGCGGTTTGGCCGTGGCTGTTTCCAATGTAGATGAAATCGTGCGCACCATCCGCGCCTCGGCCGATGCGGCAGAGGCGCGCGAAAAGCTGATGACGCGGCGCTGGCCTGCGGCGGATATCGCGGCCTATATCCGCCTGATTGATGATCCCAGCCATACGATGAACGACGATGGCACCTATAACCTGTCCGAAGCCCAAGCCCGCGCCATTTTGGAACTGCGCCTGCAACGCTTAACCGCTTTGGGCGTGAAAGAAGTGACCGACGAGCTGGAAGAACTGGCCGCCAAGATCAAGGATTACCTTGAAATCTTGGGCTCGCGCGAGCGGATCATGACGATCATCTCGGATGAATTGCGCGAGATCAAAGCCCTCTTCGCCGTGCCCCGCCGCACCGAGATTGTCGATTGGTCCGGCGATATGGAAGACGAAGACCTGATCGAGCGTGAGGATATGGTCGTCACCATCACCTCGGGCGGCTATATCAAGCGCACGCCTTTGGCAGAATTTCGCGCCCAAAACCGCGGCGGCAAGGGCCTTGCCTCGATGCAGACCAAAGACGACGATGTGGTCACGACCCTGTTTGTCGCCAACACCCACACGCCGCTGTTGTTCTTCACCACCGACGGCATTGTTTATAAATTGAAAACTTGGCGTCTGCCACAGGCAGGCCGCACCGCCAAGGGCAAGGCCATCGTCAACATCCTGCCCATTGAAACCGGCGTGTCCATCGCCGCCCTGATGCCGGTCGATGTGCCGGAACTGGAATGGGATAACCTGCAAATCATCTTCGCCACCTCTGACGGCGATGTGCGTCAAAACGACCTGTCCGATTTCACCAATGTCCAGCGCAACGGCAAGATCGCGATGAAACTGCCCGAAGGGGTGACGCTGGTGAACGCCGCCATCTGCGACGATCAAGATGATGTCATGCTGGTCACAGCCCTAGGCCGCGCCATCCGCTTTGCCACGACCGATATCCGCGTCTTCAAATCGCGCGGCTCAACCGGCGTGCGCGGCATTCGCTTGGCCGAGGGCGATAAGGTCGTCTCGATGTCCATCATCCGCCATTTCGAGGCTGATCCAGCCGAACGCGAAGCCTATCTTAAGCAGCGCCGCCTAATGGCGGGCGTGACGGAAGAGGCCGAAGCCGATGACGACAGCGAAGCGGTTGAAGCCGGCCAGTTGTCGCCCGAACGCTACGCGCAAATGTCTGCGGCTGAGGATTTGATCTTGACGATCACCACCTCGGGCACGGGCAAACTGTCATCTTCGCACGATTATCCGGTGCGCGGGCGCGGCGGCATGGGCGTGAAAGCGATGGATTCCGCCATGCGCGGCGGACCTTTGGTTGCCTCGTTCAAGGTCGATTTGTCTGACCAGATCATGCTCGCCACCTCCACCGGCCAATCGATTCGCGTGCCGGTTGACCAGATCAGCTTCCGCTCGCGCAGCGCCGGCGGGGTCAAGGTGCTCAACACCGGCGGCGCGGAAGAGGTCGTCTCGGTCGCCCGCGTGGCCGAACAGTCCGAGGAATGATGCAAGCGCTCTCCCTGCGGCTGGCCGATCTGGCCGCAGGGGGCAAAACCATCACCTACGGCCAACTCGCCCGCGATCTGGGCCTCACCGGCCCCGCCACCATCGCCCGCCTGACCACGGCGCTAGAGGTGACGATGGAAGAAGACGCGGCCCAAAACCACCCCTTCCGCGCCGTGGTCCTATCAGGCCGCTTGGCGAAAGACCTGCCCGCCCAAGGCTTTTTCGACAAAGCCGCCAGCTTAGGCCGCTTTCAGACCCAAGACCCCGCCGACTATGTCGCCACCGAACGCGCCGCCCTTCAGTCTTTCATATGTGCCCAAATATCCCACGGGGGTGTGGGGGTGTGAAACCCCCACTCTTGGCGCGGGTGTGGGGGTTTCACACCCCCACTCTTGGTACGGGTGTGGGGGTGTGAAACCCCCGCTCTTTCTTTCCTGAGCAAAACCCCCTAAATCCCCCTCATGGAACCTTTACACATCATCGGCGGCGGCATGGCCGGATCAGAGGCCGCTTGGCAGGCGGCCCAAGCGGGCATTCCCGTCATTCTCCACGAAATGCGCCCCGCCAAGGGCACCTTTGCCCACCGCTCGGGCGATTTTGCCGAAATGGTCTGCTCGAACTCGTTTCGTTCCGACGACAGCGAGCAAAACGCCGTGGGCCTGCTGCATTGGGAAATGCGCGCCGCCAACGGGCTGATTCTGCAAGCGGCAGAGGCGCACCGTTTGCCCGCAGGTGGCGCTTTGGCGGTGGACCGCGACCCCTTTGCCGCCTTTGTCACGGCCAAGCTGAAAACCCATCCCTTGGTGTCGGTGTCTTATGAAGAGGTCACCGACCTGCCCGCCGACGGTCAGTGGATCATCACCACCGGCCCGCTGACCTCCACCGCGCTGGCCCACTCTATCCGCGCCCATACCAACGCCGAGGCTTTGGCGTTTTTTGACGCCATTGCCCCGATCGTTTATGCCGAATCTGTTGATATGTCAGTCGCTTGGATGCAGTCGCGCTATGACAAGGGCGAGACGGTCGAAGAGCAAACCGCCTATATGAACTGCCCGATGGACAAGGCGCAGTACGACGCCTTTATCGCGGCCCTGCTGGCTGCCGAAAAAACCGAATTCCGCCCCGAGGAAGCCGCCAGCTATTTCGACGGCTGCCTGCCGATCGAGGTGATGGCCGAACGTGGCCTCCAAACCCTGCGCTTTGGCCCGATGAAGCCGGTGGGCCTGACCAACCCGCACAATCCGCAAAAGCCCTATGCCGTGGTGCAACTGCGCCGTGATAACAAGCTGGGCACGCTGTACAATATCGTGGGTTTTCAGACCAAGATGAAATACGGCGCGCAACTGGCTGTTTTCAAAATGATTCCCGGCCTTGAAAATGCCAGTTTTGCACGGCTTGGCGGCATTCATCGCAACACCTTTATCAACTCGCCCACCCTGCTAGATGACCAGATGCGCCTGAAATCGCGGCCCAATATCCGCTTTGCGGGCCAGATCACCGGTGTCGAAGGCTATGTAGAAAGTGCCGCCATGGGGCTGGTCGCAGGCCGCATGGCAGCGGCTGAAATGCAGGGCAAAATCCTGCCCCCCCCGCCACCTGATACGGCCATGGGGGCGCTGATCACCCATATCACCGGCGGGGCCGAGGCGAAGACCTTCCAGCCGATGAACGTGAACTTTGGCCTTTTCCCCCCGATTGACGCCCGCGGCGGCCGCAAGGGGCGCAAAGACCGCTACAAAGCCTATACAGACCGCGCCAAAGATTCTTTCACCCAATGGCTCGGCTAACCCGCTTTGCCCCCTCGCCCACCGGCCCGTTGCATCTGGGCCATGCCTATGCCGCCCTGATCGCCGCCGAGCGCGGGGACAGGTTTCTGGTGCGGATCGAAGATATCGACCGCACCCGCTGCAAACCCGCCTACGAGGCGCAGATATTTGACGATCTGCACTGGCTGGGCCTGACATGGCAAACCCCCGTGATGCACCAATCGCAGCGCCAAGCGGCTTATGATGCGGCCCTAGACCAGCTGTCCGCGCAAGGGTTGACCTATCACTGCACCTGTACGCGCGCCGATATCCGCGCCGCCCTGTCTGCTCCGCAAGAGGGGGTGGATGGCCCGATCTATCCGGGCACCTGCCGCCACGCGCAGCATCACAGCGGCGCTGTGCGGTTGAACATGGCCAAAGCGGCCAAGCTGCTGCCCGACTTGAGTTTCATCGAAACCGGCACAGATCCGGCAAACTACAAAATCAACCCCGCCCAACTGATCCAAACCAGCGGCGATGTTGTTCTGTCGCGGCGCGACATTGGCGTGGCCTATCATCTGGCCGTGGTGGTGGATGACGCCGCCCAAGGCATCACCGAGGTTACACGCGGCCAAGACCTGTTTGCCGCAACCCCGTTGCAGGTGGCCCTTCAGCACCTGTTGGCCCTGCCGACCCCCGCCTATCACCACCACGCCCTGATCCGCGACGATCACGGCAAGCGCCTAGCCAAGCGCGACGATGCCCGCGCCTTGGCCAAGTACCGCGCGGAAGGCGCAAGCCCCGCCGACATTCGCGCCATGATCGGCCTATAGCCCGCATCAAGGCTTTTTCGGCCCGTCCAAATGCTTGCGAAGGCGCGAGGGCGTGTTGAACTTGGGGTTCTTGAACGGGTTCTTATCCCCCTGCGAGCGCAGCGTGACGCGAATCGGCGTGCCGGGCATATCGAAATGCTCGCGCAATCCGTTCACCAGATAGCGGCGGTAGCTGTCGGGCATATCCTCGGGGTGCGAGCACATGACGATAAAGCCCGGCGGGCGGGTTTTCACCTGCGTCATATAGCGCATCCGAATTCGCTTGCCGCCGGGGGCGGGGGGCGGGTGGGCTTCGGTCATGGCACCCAACCAAGTGTTCAATCGGGCGGTTGGCACACGGCGGTTCCACACCTCATGCGCTTTCAGGATGGCTTCGTGCAACCGGTCCATCCCGCGGCCCGTTTTGCCCGAAATCGTCACCAAGGGCGCACCGCGCAACTGCGGCAGCAGGCGTTCGAACATCTCTTTCAGTTCGGCCAGCTTTTCTTGCTTTTCGTCTTCCAGATCCCATTTGTTGATCGCCACAACCACGGCGCGCCCTTCGGTTTCGGCAAAGTCGCAGATCCGCAAGTCTTGGGTTTCAAAGGGAATTTCTACATCCAGCAGCACAACCACCACTTCGGCAAAGCGCACAGCCCGCAGGCCATCGGCGACCGAAAGCTTTTCAAGCTTTTCAACCACCTTGCCCTTTTTACGCATCCCCGCGGTATCAAAAATCCGCGTCGGGGTGCCGCGCCATTCGGTTTTGACGGAAATCGCATCGCGGGTGATCCCCGCCTCTGGCCCCGTCAGCAAACGGTCATAGCCCAGAATCGTATTGATCAGCGTTGATTTGCCCGCATTCGGGCGACCGATCACAGCGATTTGCAGCGGTTTTTCGACCGATGGCCGCCACGAGACATCGTCAGCCTCTAGCTCTGCCTCTTCTTCGGAGATATCCACATCGACCACGGGCGCATCGGCTTCGGCGCGGGCGGCGAAAAGCTCTTCATAGGGCTTGAGCGCGTTGTAAAGATCGTCGATCCCTTCGCCATGTTCGGCTGACAGGCGGATGGGTTCGCCAAGACCAAGGCTCCACCCTTCCAGCGCCCCCGCATCGCCCGCTTTGCCTTCGGCTTTGTTGACGCCCAAGATCACCTTGGCGCCCTTTTTGCGCAAGATTTCGGCAAAGGTTTCATCCGAGGGGGTCACGCCCACCCGTCCGTCGATCAAAAACAGGCTCACATCGGCCATATCCACGGCGCGTTCGGTCAGGCGGCGCATGCGGCCTTGCAGGCTGTCGTCAGTGATTTCTTCCAAGCCTGCCGTGTCGATCACGGTAAAGCGCAGGTCGAACAGCTTGGCATCCCCCTCGCGCAGATCGCGCGTGACACCGGGTTGGTCATCGACCAAAGCCAGTTTGCGGCCAACCAAGCGGTTGAACAGGGTCGACTTGCCCACATTCGGGCGGCCCACGATGGCGAGGGTAAAGCTCATTGACGCTCCTTGCGTTCGCAAGCGGTTCGCTTACACCCAACGCCTGTCAGCGGAAAGCCAGAAGTTGGCCCTTGGTATCAACGATAAAGAGCATCCCCTGCGCCAAGGCCGCCGGGGTTGCGGCCCCGCCGGGCAAGGGCACTTGGCCCGCAAGGCTGCCATCGGTGGGGTTAAAGAAGCGCAACTGCCCGTCAGAGGAGCTAACCACCAGATGCCCACCTGCCAGAACTGGCCCAAAGCTTGCGGTGATTTGCATCAGCTTTTTGGGCTTGGTCTTGGTGAAATAGGGCAGATCGACGGCCCAGATGGTTTGGCCATCGCGCGCATTCAGCCGCACAAGGCGGCCTTCGTCATTGGCGACAAAGACCGACCCGCCGACCACGAGCGGCGGGTTCAGCGCCCCTTCGCCAGCGGTCCACAGCGTATTGCCTGTGGCTTGGTCAAAGGCCCCCGTCTGGCCCGCCTCGGTACCCGCATAAACCACACCCCCCGTCATGACCGGATCGCCCGTCACATCGCCCGAGGTGGCATAAGCACGGCCAAGCCGCTTGCCAGACACGGCCGCCGACCAAACCGCATCCCCGGTGGCGGTATTGACGCCAAGCAAAACCCCAGAGGAGAAGGGAAACACCACCAGCGCCCCATCCACCGCCGGAGAAGCCCCGGCGTCAAAGCGGAAGGGTTCCACATTGCTCGCCCCTGTGGCCTGCCAAAGAATACGCCCTGTGGCGGCATTCAACGCCCAAGCGGTGCCATCCGCCCCCACAACAAAGACCACATTGCCCGAAACAGCCGGCGCGCCGGTCGGCATCGCCCCCATCCGTTGCCGCCAAAGCACCGTGCCATCGGCGGCGTTCAGGGCAATCGTCTCGCCGTAGCCGGTGGTGGCATAAACCCGCGCGCCATCGGCGGCCAAACCGCCACCCGACACGCCGCCGCCATTGTCAAAGCTGGCGGTCAGATCGGCGTGCCACAGTTTTGCGCCCTGCACAGAAACCGCTGTCACGCCCGACAGGGCATCCATCACAAACACCGCACCACCCGACACCACAGGGGCTGCGTTGATGCGGTTCTTTTTGGAATTGCCCGCCCCAATCGCAACACTCCACACCAGTTGCGGTGCCGCACTGAGCGCGCCGTGCGGGCCGCTGTGGCGCACCGACCCGCCGCGCTGCGGCCAATCGGCGTTGGATACGGCGGCTGGCAGCGAGATTGGCGCTGACTGATTGGCCGGACGATCCGGCGCTGGAACGGGGGCTGGCTGCCCCTCAACCGGGATTGACGCGGCCAAGGGCGCACGGATTGGAAAGCGCGTGCCGTCCAAGATTACGTCCTTGTTACACGCCGCCAGCGCCAGACTTGTCGCCAGCGCCAAGAGCGCCGCTTTGCCCAGTCTAGCCTTCGTTTTCGTCATCGTCAGCCTGCGTGTCATCGCCTTTGCCTCACCCTTGAGAGGGAACGGCAACAGGTGCCGCAGGTTTCACTTCGGGCACAGTGCCGCCCAAGGCTGTAATCGCCGCACTCAGGCGTTGGCGCAGGCCCGCGGGGGCCTCTTGATCTTGCACCAGCGCGATCAGGGCGGCCAAAGCCTCGTCCTTTTTGCCCTCTTCCAACAGAAGATAGGCCAGTTGTTCTTCCGCCAAAACCCGCATCGGGCGACCGGCGACATCGACGCCGGACAGGGCAGCGCGGCGCTCGGCCAAGGGTTGATCCTTGCCCGCAATCGCCACGCGTTTGATCACCGCCAGATCGCGGTAAATCTGCGGGCGGGCGGTATCTGCCGCCAGCGCGTCAAGGGCTGCCAAAGCGGCGGCCTTGTCCTTTGCCGGATTTGCCGCCTTCAGCAGCGCCAAGAGTGCCGTCTGGTCACCGTCTGCGGGAACCGCCGCCAAGGCTGCAGAACGCTCTGCCGGATCGGTCTTTTCCGCAGCCACCATCAAGGCATCGCCAAAGCGTTGCGCCCGCGCCGCGCTATGTGCCTTTTGCCATTCGTTATAACCCGCACCGCCAACCACCAGCAGCACAAGCACAACCCCGATCCAGCCATATTTGCGAAAACCGGCGTAAAGCCGGTCGCTGCGCACGGCATCGGTGACTTCGTCGACGAAACTGTCTTGGGTGCTCATGCGGCCTCCTGCTTTTCTTCAGTCTTACACGGTTCGGGCCAAGGGGGACAAGCCCTGCCCTATTGGGCGGCGACCCGTGCCGCTTTGGCCTCGGCTTGGGCCTGCATCTCTTCGGCGGATTGGCGTTCCCACATGGCCGTATAGCGCCCGCCCAAGGCGAGCAGCTCTTCATGCGTGCCCTCTTCGCGCACCAAACCCTCCTCCAGCACCAAAATGCGGTCGGAATCGGCAATGGTCGACAGGCGGTGGGCGATGGTGATGACCGAACGGCCCTGCCCCATCAGTTGCAAACTGTCCTGAATATCGCGTTCGGTTTGGGTATCCAGCGCCGAGGTCGCCTCATCCAGCACCAAGATCGGCGGGTTTTTCAGCAAGGTGCGCGCAATGCCCACGCGCTGCTTTTCCCCACCTGACAGTTTCAGCCCGCGCTCGCCGACCTTGGCCTGATAGCCATCGGGCAGCGACAGAATAAAGTCGTGGATTTTAGCCGCCTTGGCCGCAGCCTCCACCGCGTCGCGCGGCGCATCGGGGTTGCCGTAGGCGATGTTGTAATAGACCGTGTCGTTGAACAGCACCGTGTCTTGGGGCACTACACCAATGGATTGGTGCAGGCTGGTTTGGGTGACATGCCGGATATCTTGACCGTCGATTTTGATCGACCCGCCGGTGACCTCGTAAAAGCGAAACAACAGCCGCCCGATGGTGGATTTGCCAGAGCCTGACGGACCGACCAGCGCAATCTTCTGCCCCGGCCCGACGCGCAAGGAAATCCCCTTCAAAATCGGGCGGTTGGCGTCATAAGCGAAGGTGACATTGTCAAACACCACCTCGCCCTTGGGCACGTTCAGATCAGGCGCATTGGGCGCATCAACGATCTCTGCGGGTTGCGAGAGCAGGCCAAACATCTCGCCCATATCCACCAAAGCCTGCCGGATTTCGCGGTACACCGTGCCCAAAAAGCCCAAAGGCAGGGTGATTTGCATCATATAGGCGTTGACCATGACAAAATCGCCGACCGTGAACTTGCCCTGTTGCACGCCGATGGCCGACATCACCATGACGATGATCAGCCCGATGGTAATGATGACATTCTGCCCGATGTTCAGGATCGACAAAGATTGGCCGGTGCGCACGGCAAAGCCTTCATAGGCCTGCATGGCGCGGTCGTAGCGTGCCGCCTCGCGCGCTTCGGCGTTGAAATATTTGACGGTTTCATAGTTCAGCAGCGAATCGATGGCCTTTTGGTTGGCATCGGTGTCTTGATCGTTCATCGCGCGGCGAATCTGCACGCGCCATTCGGTGACTTTGAACGTATAGGTCACATACAGCGTAATCGTGGCCAGAACGACCACCATGTAAAGCCAGCCAAAATAGGCGGCAAAGATCACCGAGACCATGAAAAGTTCCAAGATCAGCGGGATGATCGAAAACAGCATAAAGCGCAAAAGAAAGTCGACGCCCTTGACCCCGCGTTCGATCACGCGGCTTAAACCGCCGGTTTTGCGCGTGATGTGATAGCGCAGCGACAGGCGGTGAATATGGGTGAAGGTTTCAAACGCCAGCTTGCGCAGGGCGCGCTGGCCCACCCGCACAAACACCCAATCGCGCATCTCGCCGAAAAACACCGTGCCCATCCGCGCCAGCCCGTAAGCCACCGTCATCCCCACAGCGCCAAAAAGCAAAGCAGAGCCCAGATCCGTGCCCGAATGGGCCGTCAGCGCATCCACGGCCTTTTTGTACAAATAGGGCGTGCAGACCGAGACAAGCTTGGACACCAAAAGCAAAACCAGCGCGAAAACCACGCGCTGTTTCACCCAAAGCTCGCCCTTGGGCCAAAGGTAAGGGGCGATGCGTTTCATCGTTTGCCACCCGCTGGCGGGAGCCTTGGCAATGTCGGCGGTGGTGGCGGTTCTGGTCAGGCTGCGCATCAAATATCCCTATGGCCTTGTCAGCGGTCCTTCCCGCCCGGCTAGGGCAGACTTGGGCGAGGATCGGCAATAAGTAAAGGCCTTGGCCTTGGGTTTTGCGGCCCCAAGGGCGTCATAATTGCGTGTGCGGCGTTAGTTTTTCGGCAAGGTAAAGATCTGGCCGGGATAGATCCGGTCAGGGTTTTTGATCTTGTCCTTATTCGCCTCATAAACCTGCACATATAAAACGCCTGAGCCGAACTGCCGTTTTGCAATGCCCCAAAGGGTGAAACCCGGCTGAACCGTTACAGTGACCGACGGTTCGGGGGCTGCGGGTGTGACATTGGCCGCAGGGGCCGGAGTTTGCGCGGCAGCCACCGCTGCCGGATCAGCCGCAGGGGCCGGAGTTTGCGCGGCAGCCACCGCTGCCGGATCAGCCGCCGGGGCGGGGGTGTCAGAGCCGGTGGTGGTTTGGGCGGCTGGCACCTTGGCTTTTGTGTCGGTCTGCACCGGCACGCTGGCCGCATCCGACGGGGCGGTTTGTGGCACGTCAGGGGCGGGTGTCGCCGCTGTGGCATCGGGGGCGGGCGGTTCAGCGGTGGCCACCTGTGCGCTGGTCGCGGCGGCCAAGGCTTGGGGCGTTTCGCGTTTGAACGGGGTCTCATAGCGCGAGGTGACTTTGCCAGAAGCGTCCAGCTCATCGGCGCGCAAGGTGTAAACCTTTGGGTCAATGCCAGATTGCGTCAGGTTCCACGTTCCATCGGCCGCCACGGTGGTGGCATCGCCCAAGGGCGCGTTATCCAGATAAAGCCGCACCAAAGCGCCTGCCGTGCCATGACCGCCAAATTGCACCACCTCGGGGGTTGGGTAGGCGATGGTGTCAATCGTGACATTGGCGGCGACTTCGGCGGCGACATTGGTATCGGTCTGCAAGACCTTTGCCCCTTGGTCATTGACGGCAAGGGCTGTGGTGCCGGTTTGGGTCGTTGCGGTTTGGGTTTGGGTTGCCGTTTTAGCCGTGCTGGCGGCCGCATCCGCCACTTTTGGCGCCGTTGTGGCCGCCAGCGCCACCGACGTGGGCGAAGGCACCTGCGTGCCATCCGACAAAGTCGCCACCATGGTCATCAACCGCCCCGCCGCCGCCGAAGGCAGATTGAACATCACAACAAACTTGCCCGTGTCATCTGCTGTCGCAGTCGCCACTTCGGCGCCATCGACCAAGATCGACACTTTTGCCCCGCCCGCCACCTGCCCTGCCACAAGAGCAGCGCCGTCCGGATCAAGCCGCATGACATCGAAACTGGGCAAGAGCGTGGCAGCTGCGGATGCCGGGGGGTCTGTTTGCGTTACGACTTGCTCTGGCGCCGTAGCTTTTTCGGGCGTTGCAACTTGCTGTGCCGTCGCACTTTTTTCTGGCGTCGCACCTTTTTCTGCCGTGACAGCTTTTTCTGGCGTTGCCCCTTGCTGTGCCGTCACCGCCGGTTCAGCCTGCTGCGCCACGGGTTGTGCCGGAGTTTTGTCTTTGGCGACCTCATAGGCCACAACGCCGATTAAAATCGCCACAATGGCGACCACCGTCAGCTTGGTGCCCAAGTCGTATGTTTTCAATTGCGCCATGTCGTCCTCCGCAACGCCCGTTTGGTCGTGGGCAGTGTATTACCTACCCGACTTTCCTTCCGCCACAATCCCCGATATCCTTGGCAAAGCAACCGCTTTTGAAAGAATTTTCCCAGATGTCACCGCAAGACAACCCCCCACAGGTGTTTATAAAATCTGTTTGTGTCTTTTGCGGGGCAAGGATGGGAACAAATCCAGCCCATCGAGAGGCAGCACAAGACACCGGCCGTGCCATCGCTTCCGCCGGCTGGCGGCTGGTTTACGGCGCAGGCGATGTGGGCCTGATGGGCGAGGTGGCGCGCGCCGCCACAGCCGCAGGGGCTGCGACCTTTGGCGTCATCCCCACGCATTTGCTGGCCAAAGAAGTCGGCAAGCGCGATTTGACCACCTTTATCGTCACCGAAACCATGCATGAACGCAAAAAGGTGATGTTCATGAACGCCGATGCCATCGCCCTTTTGCCGGGCGGGGCGGGGTCGCTGGACGAGTTCTTTGAGGTGCTGACTTGGGCGCAAATCGGCCTGCACCGCAGACCGATCTGGGTGATTGACATCGACGGCTACTGGCAGCCCTTGCTGGCGCTGATGGACCATATCATCGCCCAAGGCTTCGCCGACGCCAGCCTGCGCAGCCTGTTCACCGTGCTGGACGGGGTCCAGGCGCTGGAAACCGTCATGGCGTGGGAAACCGCCCACCAAGCCCTTTAGCGACGGCCCAGCGAGTAGCAGGCAATCGCCCCCCAGACCAAACCCAAGGCCAGCGCATGCCACGGCGTCACCGCTTCATGCATAATCAGCCAAGCCGACAGGAATTGCAGCGTGGGGTTGAGGTATTGCGTCAAGCCCGATGTCGCAAGTTTGACCCTTTGCGCGCCGTAAGAAAACAGCATCAAGGGACCGCCGCTGAGCGGACCTGCCAAGGGCAACAGGACGGTGTGATACAAATCACGCCCAAACCAGCCCTGCCCGCTGACCCCAAGCCAAACCAGCACCGCCACCATGGGCGGGGCGATGATCAGCACCTCAACCAGCACCGAGATCATCGCCGAGGCCGCAATGCGCTTTTTGGCCGCAGAATAGCACGCAAAGCTGACCGCCAAGGCCAAGGCCACCACGGGGGCCACCCCAAGACCCCATGTCAGGCTGGCCACAGCCAAAGCGGCCAAGCCAATCGCCACGGCCTGCAAGCCGCGCAGGGCTTCGCCAAACAAGACCACGCCCAGAAGGGCAGAAACCAACGGATAGATGTAATAGCCCAAAGACGCCTCAACCGCGCGGTCAGCGGTGATGGCCCAGATGAACAAATACCAGTTAAAGGCGATAAACCCCGCCGCCGCCCAAATGCGCCAGCGATCCGGCCCCGTGAGCAAAGCCCGCACCTCGCCCCAGCGGCGGGTAAAGGTGGCCACCACGCCAAACATCACCACTGTCCACAGCGTGCGGTGGGCCATCATCTCGACCGCATGCACCTCGGAGAGGGCGTGATAGTACAGCGGCGCAAAGCCCCAGATGCTACAGGCCAGAATAATCGCGGCCACGCCTTTTTGCGGCTGGGTCATGGGGGCTTACCTTATGAAAAAGGCTTGCCGAAGGGATCGGCAAGCCTTGGTGTCTTAAACCCTGAAGCGGGCCTTACAGCTTGGCGGCCACGGCTTCCCAATCCACCAGCTTATCCAGGAAGTTGGCGATATAAGCCGGGCGCTTGTTGCGGAAATCGATGTAATAGGAATGT
>Ga0114958_10000996_pt1 | contig 23143 bp, 17 predicted proteins | sample C_130208_EF_Meta_FD_89577 | JGI IMG/M metagenome (GOLD analysis project Ga0114958, IMG submission 89577) | Freshwater microbial communities from Lake Croche, Canada to study carbon cycling - C_130208_EF_MetaG | ecosystem: Environmental > Aquatic > Freshwater > Lake | place: Lake Croche, Canada... | reverse complement strand
GTATTGTCGGTTTAAGAAATCGGGCATACAATACATTGATTATAAAAATCCAGATTACTTATTAAAGTTGGTAAACGAGCAAGGTAGAATTTTACCTCGTCGTATTACCGGAACATCGTTGAAATTTCAACGTAAAGTGGCGCAAGCGGTTAAGCGTTGTCGTCATTTAGCCTTGATGCCATATGTGGCGGATGCTTTAAAATAAACTAGGGGATAACCTGATAAACATTTGATTGTAAAATAAGATGGAAATTATATTAAAAACGGATATAGCGGGATTAGGATATAAAAATGATACGGTAGCTGTTAAAGCTGGATACGGTCGTAATTACTTAATTCCACAAGGTTTTGCCATGATGGCAACGCCATCCAATCGTAAGGTTGTGGCTGAGAACATCAAACAAGCTGCGCACAAGGTAGAAAAAATCCGTCAGGATGCATTTGACTTGGCATCGGCTATTGGTGAAATGACTTTAACTATTGCTGCTAAGACGGGTGATAGCGGAAAGATTTTTGGTCGAGTAACGAGTATTCAAATCTCGGATATGTTAAAGGAGAAAGGCTTTGAAATTGATCGCAAGAAAATTTCATTTGATTCTGAAGTTAAGTCAACGGGTGATTATACGGCTACGTTGGATTTGCATAAAGAGGTTAAGCATAAGGTAGCTTTTTCTGTGGTTTCAGAATAAATTCAAGATTTTTACGTTAAGGTCGCATCGGAGTTTTCGGTGCGACCTTTTTTTTCTACTTTTGTTTTTATTTAAAGTGTTCATAAAAAGATATGAGAGTTAAGTTTTTTTGTTTCTGGGTATTTTTATTGACTTTTCATGTAGGTATATTTGGCCAATCTGTTGGAGTGCTATACCCTCATTTTCGTCAAATTTTTCAGCGAAATCCTCTTAATGAAGCAACTTTTTCTGTTTTAGGTAATTGCAATGAGAATTCAACTCTAGTGCAGTATAAATTAGTGCCTGTTGAGAAAGGACAGGGGGTAGCTATTGATTGGTCTAATTTAGATGAGTCACCTGGTGGAGGATTTTTTCAAGGAAAAATCAAAGCCAAGGGAGGATGGTATGCCTTATGGGTACGTTCCATGGGTGGCAACAAAGCTTGGCAAGATTCAAGTATGTTATCTCGTGTGGGCGTCGGAGAAAATTTCATTATTGCTGGTCAATCAAATGCGCAGGGAACGAAAAGAAAGCCAAATGAAAAGGGTGCGAGTGACGACCGAGTTAATTGTGCCAATTTTTATAACTTTATTCCTGAATACAACACAAACCCGACTCATAAGGTATTTGGTGAAAGAAATCTAGATTTTCCCTTTGATAACTTTACCAAATTGGATGATAATGCGACCATTGGTCCCACGGGTTTATCTCAGTATTACTGGCCTATCTTAGGCGATTCATTGGTAAAAAAATTAAATGTTCCTGTTTGCTTTTACAATGCATCTTGGTTCGGAACAACGATGAAAAACTGGATGGAAAGTGCCAAGGGAATCCCATCACCAAACCCTTGGACCTACAATACAGCTTACTATACTGATGGGTTTCCTTATATTAATTTAAAAAAGGTAGTGGAGGCTTTTGGTGTCAAGGGAGGTGTTCGATCTATTTTATGGGCTCAAGGTGAGACGGATAATAATTTTGAAACGACAGGTGCTGCCTATTACAGTCAATTTAAGGAGTTAATTTCAATATTTAGAGCCCAAACTGGATTGGACATTCCTTGGGTAATTGCTGAGGCTTCCTTTACTTCGAATCGATATGAAAATGGTGGTTGTACGACTCCATTGTGGAATCCTTCAATTATTAAGGCGCAGCAAGATATGGTGACAGTCAGTCAGATAAGCGAATTGTATAGCGGTCCTAATTTTGATGGAATCGAGGTTCCTCGTAAGGATGATTTATATTCTTTGTGTGTTCACTTTACACCTGATGCCTATTCTCAGGTGGCAAAAGCTTGGTTGAATAAATTGAACGACAATTTTTTTAAAACTTCAAAAGCGATTTTGCCTTTAGCCTTACCTCAATTTATAAAAAAATGTGGCCCAAACAATGAGGTGATTATGAGTGTCAAAGATGTGTCAGACAATACACAAATCGAATGGTATAATGGCAACTTTGAATTTATCGGCAAAGACAGAACTAAGCAAATTTTTACGCCGGGTAAATACTTTTTGAAAACGATAGACCCTATTGGAAATGTATTCATTGTTCCATTTTTTCAAGTTCGAAATTTACCTGTTCCATCAAAACCGTCAATTATAGCTAGTAGCTTGACAACGATCTGTTCCGGGCTTTCAGTTAATTTAAGTATATCTGAAAACCTTGGTAAAGTTTTATGGAATACAGGAAGCACATTGAGTTCCATTGAAGCCAAAAATCAAGGTGATTATCAAGTTAAAACTTGGAATAAATTCGAGTGTTTTTCTGATTTCAGCGCCCCTACTAAAATTTCCGTTGTTGAAAATCCATCAGCTCCCAATGTAATGTTACTCTCTCCTTATTTTTTAACAGGTGGTCAGAAAACGAGTGATATTGATTTTAATTGGTCTTATAATAATGCGGCGATTAGTACAGAAAAAGGATCAAATTTACGCGTAAAAGCAAGTGGTCGATATTCAGTTTATGCTTCTAAAAAATATGTAGATGGCCCCACATGTGTGTCTCCTACGTTTGATCTTAGTTATACCTTGCCACAAGATGGCGGGCTTTCTATTTTCCCAAACCCTGCTGGAAATATGGTGACCATTCAGTCTATTTCTTCTTTACAAGGTTCTGAATTTACTATTTATGCCATGGATGGAAGGCAAATAACCCAAGGAAAAATCACTCAAGATGGCTCCTATGTGATGAATTTGGCCGGAATTAATGCAGGGAATTATAAATTAGTACTTAAAACAAGCGATCAATTATATACGAAAACATTGATTATATCAAATTAAATGGTTGATATTGGATGAAAAAGAAAGAGCCGCTTCAGATGTTGAAGCGGCTCTTTCTTTGTAAAATAGATGATTGAAATTAAGCTAAGGCAACTTTTAAATTAGCATCTAAAGCTTCTAAAAATTCCTCCGTATACAAGTAATGTTCCCCATGGTTTACTTTATTTCCATGAATACAAACAGCTAAATCTTTGGTCATTTTGCCTGATTCAACGGTCTCTACGCATACTTTTTCCAATGTTTGGCAGAAATTAATTAAGGCGGGATTATTATCTAATTTACCCCTAAACTCTAAACCTCTCGTCCATGCAAAGATCGATGCGATTGGATTCGTTGATGTTGGTTTACCCGCTTGGTGATCCCGGTAATGTCTTGTTACCGTTCCATGCGCTGCTTCTGCCTCCATTACTTTGCCATCCGGAGTAATTAAAACCGAAGTCATTAAACCTAAAGATCCAAATCCCTGAGCAACCGTATCCGACTGAACATCTCCATCATAATTCTTGCATGCCCAAACAAAATTGCCATTCCACTTTAATGCAGAGGCCACCATGTCATCAATCAAACGGTGTTCATATACGATTCCCATGGCATCAAACTTTGCCTTATAATCAGACTGAAAAATCTCTTCAAAGATATCTTTGAATCGGCCATCATACTTCTTTAAAATCGTATTTTTTGTGGATAAATACAAAGGCCAACCTTTACTTAAGGCCATATTGAAACATGAATGAGCAAATCCCATAATCGACTCATCCGTATTATACATGGTCAAGGCAACACCATCTCCCTTGAAATTATATACTTCAAAAGTTTGTGGATCGCCACCATCTTCCGGGGTAAATGAAACGGTCAACTTCCCTTTTCCTTTGGTTACAAAGTCAGTAGCTCTATATTGATCACCAAAAGCATGACGTCCAATCATGATGGGTGCGGTCCAATTTGGCACTAGTCTTGGTACATTTGAACAAACGATGGGCTCCCTGAAAACAGTACCATCCAAAATATTACGGATTGTTCCATTTGGTGATTTCCACATTTGCTTTAAATCAAACTCAATCACGCGCGCCTCATCTGGAGTAATGGTCGCACATTTAATCCCAACTCCATATTTTTTTATTGCTTCTGCAGCTTCAATTGTTACTTGATCATTCGTCTCATCCCTATATTCAACACCTAAATCATAATATTTTATGTCAACTTCCACATAAGGCAAGATCAATTTATCCTTAATGAATTTCCAAATGATGCGAGTCATTTCGTCTCCATCAAGTTCTACGACTGGGTTAGCAACTTTAATTTTTTCCATTTTTTGTATTAATGTGTTTGATCATTTTTTTATTTTAGGATGAACCTAAATAATCCTGCAAAGGTATACAGGATTCTTTTTTATTCATCAGAATTAGGTCAAATAATTTGAATATTTTTTAAGGTAAAAAGCGTAAATTGCAGACCATTTACAAGATTTAACACATTATGTTTGAGAATTTAAGTTCCAAGATCACTTCGGCCATGCGAACCCTTAAAGGGAATGGCCGAATTACAGACGTGAACGTTGCAGCTACCGTAAAGGAAATTAGACGTGCCTTAATGGACGCCGATGTCAACTATAAAGTAGCCAAGGAAATCACTGATCGAATTAAAGAACAGGCTTTAGGTCAAAAAATATTAATTTCCGTTGAACCAGGCCAATTATTAGTAAAAATTGTTCACGAGGAACTGACCCAATTAATGGGTGGGGTTAAGCAGGATATTAATTTAAAAGGTGATCCTGCTGTGGTGTTAATTGCCGGACTCCAAGGATCAGGAAAAACTACTTTTTCAGGTAAGTTGGCACAATACATAAAAAAAGGAGGGCGAAATGTCTTACTCGTCGCCTGTGATATATATAGGCCAGCAGCGATAGACCAATTAAAAGTATTAGGCGAGCAAGTAGGTGTGGAGGTTTATGCAGAACCCGAAAATAAAAATGCCGTTTCCATAGCTGAGAACGCACTTTCTTATGCCAGGAAAATGGGCAAAAAAGTGGTTATTGTCGATACGGCTGGCCGATTAGCCATCGACGAGTCCATGATGAACGAAATCGCAGCCGTAAAAAAAGCAATAAATCCAACCGAGATTCTATTTGTCGTTGACTCAATGACGGGCCAAGATGCCGTAAATACTGCTAAAACATTTAATGAACGACTTAATTTTGATGGAGTTGTTTTAACCAAATTAGACGGTGATTCAAGAGGAGGTGCCGCACTTTCCATTCGACAAGTAGTCGAAAAACCGATCAAATTCATCTCGACTGGAGAAAAAATGGAAGCCTTAGATCAGTTTTACCCTGATCGAATGGCCAATCGTATTCTAGGGATGGGAGATGTTCTTTCTTTAGTAGAAAGGGCCCAACAAGCTTTCGATGAGGATGAAGCAGCGCGATTAAACAAAAAAATTCGCCAAAATAATTTCTCTTTTGAAGATTTTTATTCCCAACTGCAACAAATAAAAAAGATGGGAAATATTAAGGACCTTATGGGAATGGTACCGGGTATGGGTCAAGCCGTGAAAGATGTTGATATTTCAAATGATTCCTTCAAGCCCATAGAAGCCATCATCCAATCGATGACTTTAAAGGAGCGGCAAAATCCAGATTTGCTAAATTCATCTCGGAAGATTCGAATAGCGAAGGGTTCTGGAACTTCCATCCAACAAGTCAACAATTTAATGAAACAGTTTGAGGACATGCGGAAAATGATGAAAATGATGAATAAAGTTCAAGATGGCAAAATGAAAATGCCTAATATGGGAAATATGCTGAAAAGGTAATTTGCTTACCGAAAACGTATTTAGCCTTATGAGCTAATCTCAAAGTCTAAATGATGGTTTTACCTAATGAGTTTTGGCTGATTAAAAACGGTCGTTACTCTGAATTACTTTCGAATTACCGCTCCCAACTCCTTTTCAAATCGTTGAATGAGTCGATCCATCGTTGCGTCGATGACCTTGTCGGTCAATGTTTGATTCTCATCTTGGAGCATAAAACTTATGGAATAGGATTTTTTTCCTTCCCCTAGATTTTTCCCCTCATATACATCAAAAACAGACATTGATTTTAATAAATTCTTCTCAACCTGTTCAGCAATGCGCTTAATAGCTTGATAGCTTACTTCTTTGTTAATCACTAATGATAAATCCCTTCGGACTTCAGGGAATTTTGATATTTCCTGATAAACAAAATCAGCTTTTTCTTGTTTAACCCAATAATCCCAATCAAAATCTGCAAAAAACACCTCTTGTTTTACATCAAATTTTTGCGTTAAATTGGGTTGAATCATTCCTAACTCCAGGCACATTTTTTTGTTCACCGAAATACGTAATCCGTACGCAAAAATGGTAGATCCCTCCAAAGGATATGTTTCAAAATCTTTGACTCCTATGAATTTCATCAGGGCGATGACCGTCGAAAATAAGTGGTGAAACTCTGATTTTTTAGCCGAAACACTCCATGTTTCCCCCGACTGTAAACCTGTTTGGTACAAACATAAATGCCTTTTTTCAATGTATTTACTCCCTTTTTTATGATAGGTTTTGCCAAACTCAAATAACTTTAAATCTTTTTGGCGGCGATTAATATTATACGCTAAAACCTCTAATCCTGAAAATATTACATGCTGACGCATCACACCTAAATCTTCTGAAAGTCGATTTAAAATATCTACAGATTCAAAAGTTAAGTCCTGCTGGATTAAATCATGATGACTCGATTTGGTCAGCGAGTTCGTGATGATTTCATGAAATCCTTTGGCTGCTAAGCTAAGTCCTACTTGCTGCTGTATTTTTTCTTTATCCAATAATGGGAATTCAGAAATGAAATTAGCCCCTAAATTTTCTGACAAGGGAATATGATCTAATCCATGAATTCTTAAAAGTTCCTCAATTAAATCAGCCTCTCGGGTTACATCCACTCGATATGCCGGAGCAATTGCCGTAAATCCTCCCGAATTCAAATCAGTTAATTTGAAATCTAAGGCCAACAGAATTTCTTGGATTCGGTTTTCATTCAATTCAATTCCCATCAATTGGTGTATGCGCGCATAGCTAACTGGGATATGAGCCGCCACATTTTTTTCTGGATAATAATCAAGCCAATCAGACGCAATCGTTCCTCCAGCTAATTCTAGGATAAGTTTTGTCGCATATTTAAGCGCAAACAACTTGGCTTCTATGTCGGTGCCTCTTTCAAATCTGAAGGATGCATCTGTCTTTAATCCATGAAATTGGGCTGATTTTCGGATTCTCTCCGGTGCAAAATGAGCTACTTCTAAGAAGATTCGAGTGGTAGAATCCTGAATGCTGGAGTTCGCTCCACCCATAATTCCTGCCAGGCCTATTGCCCCTGAGCCATCACAGATCATTAATTCTTCCCCGTTTAATTTCCTTTCAACTCCATCCAATGTCTTAAAAATAGTTCCCGCTGCTAACGTGTTAACTTCCAATTGGCCTCCAGTTATTTGGCGCCAATCATAGGCATGCATCGGCTGGCCTAAACCATGGCAAATAAAATTAGTGATGTCTACTATGTTATTAATAGGCCTCAAACCAATAGCAGTTAAACGATCTTGTAACCACTCAGGTGAAGGTTTTATTTGTATCCCATCGATGCTTACACCACAAAAACGGGTGCATCCCTGATCTTGAATAATAATTTCAATAGGCAAATTGGTTTGTCCAATCGTCAAAGAATCGACCATTGGTAAATGAATAGGCAATCCAGTCACCGCTTTTATGTCGCGCGCCACTCCCCAATGTGATGCCGCATCAGCCCGATTTGGAGTTAAACCAATTTCTAAAACTAAATCTGCAGAGAGATTAAAGTAATTGGCCGCAGCCGTTCCATTCGGCAAATCTGTTGTTAAGACTAAAATCCCATCATGCGAGGTTCCAATCCCTATTTCATCCTCCGCACAAATCATCCCTTCTGAGGGTTGGCCATACACTTTTCGCTTTTCTATAGTAAACAAGGCTTTGCCTTCTGAATCAAATAAGGTGGTTCCTGGAGTAGCCACAATTACTTTTTGACCCGCCGCGACATTCGCCGCCCCACAAACAATGGTTAAATTTTCTGCTAATCCTGCATCTACAGTCGTTAAACTCAGTATTTTGTCTTTAACCTCAAATTTCTCACAGGTCAAAACCTCAGCGACCACAAATCCTTTTAAACCTCCTGGGATCTTTTCATGCCTTTCAACGCCTTCCACCTCTAATCCCGTATTTGTTAACAACACATCTAACTCCTCTGCTTCGCCCTTTTGAGGTAATTTAGAAATGTCAATAAAATCACGTAACCAATTTAAAGAAATCTTCATATCTAATTTTATCGAGAAAGTTTCATTTTATAATCCACTGAAACTTTTCCGCGGCTAATTTCACCCAATTTATTTTTGATCATCCGTTTTTTAACCACATTTAAATGATCCGTAAAAAGTATTCCTTCAATATGATCATATTCATGCTGAATAATTCTTGCCGCAAATCCCTCAAATACCTCTTCATGTTCTTCCCCATGCTCGTCCCAATAGTGAATTTTAACATATTCAGGTCGAAAAACTTCACCTCTTATTCCAGGAATTGACAAGCAACCTTCTTCAAAACCCCACTCTTCCCCAGTTTCATCCAAAATACGCGCATTCACAAAAACTTTTTTGAAATTTACTAATGAAGGATCTTTTTCCTCCTCATCTTCATCCTCGTTCATGGGTCTTCCATCGACCACAAAAAGCCGAATGTCCATGCCAATTTGAGGAGCTGCTAATCCTACACCACTCGCCGCATACATCGTTTCAAACATGTCCTCCGACAACTTAACCAAATCGATGCTTCCTAATTTAATAGGCTTGGCTACTTTTCTAAGTACAGGATCGCCATAAGGGACGATGGGATATATCATAATTAAAAAAATTCAAACCACAAATTTAACTAATTTCCCTAGATTGTACCTATTTGCCACGGGTTCTTTAGTTTAGGTGCGGGCATTTTTTTGTAATTTGCATGCACATGACCCTATCGGATAATCTACGAATGATATGAATCGAAACATCTTTAAAGCTCATCCTTGGCATGGCATACATATTGGTGAGCAAATGCCTGAATTGGTCACCGCCTTTATCGAGATTGTTCCCTCCGATACGGTGAAATATGAAATTGACAAGGAATCTGGCTATCTAAAAATAGATCGACCGCAGAAATTTTCCAATATTGTTCCAGCTTTATATGGCTTTTTGCCTCAAACGTATTGCTCAGATGGAATCGCCAAATTGGCAAAAAAATATTCAGGAAAAGAAATTGTCAACGGCGATGGAGATCCTCTTGATATTTTAGTTCTTTCGGAACGAGCCATCACGCATGGAGATATTTTATGCCAAGCCATTCCAATTGGTGGTATTCGAATGATAGACCACGGTGAGGCCGATGATAAAATAATAGCGGTTTTGAAAGATGATCCGATCTATGGAAAATGGCGTGATATTTCAGATGCTCCTAAAGATATTGTTCAAAGACTTAGGCATTATTTTTGGACCTATAAAATGTTACCTGGAGAAATCAATTCAAGTTTAGTCGACATTGACGAAGTGTATGGTAGGGAAATTGCGTACGAAGTTATTCTACAGGCCAGAGAAGATTATAGGGTTAATTTTGGCTAATTTTTACCCTTTAATTTGGAATTTTATCCATTGAACATAATTTTGATTGACATGTCAAATTTTAATGCCAAATTATTTTTTTAATCATCTTAGATCCTTATGTGGCAATTTTTTAAATATACGCTGGCAACCCTAATGGGCCTATTCCTTTTTTTATTGATCAGTATTCTGATTGTTGTTGGCATCGGTGCTGCCATGAGCGGAGGCGAATCAGAATTTGAAGTAAAAGAAAATTCAATTCTTAAGTTGGATTTAAACCGGCCTATCGTTGAAAATGCAAGCTCAGAAGATGACAATCCATTTGCGACCTTTCCAAATCCATTTTTCGAAAGCACCGAAAAAATTGGGTTGATCCAAATTTTATCAGCATTGGAACGTGCACGTGTAGACAATAACGTTAAGGGCATTTACTTGGATGTAAATTTCCCTATGGCTGGTTATGCTAAGTTAACCGAAATTAGAAATGCCTTAGAAAAGTTTAAACGCTCGGGTAAGTTCATTTATGCTTATGCTAATTCGTACTCTGAGAAGGCTTACTATATAGCATCGGTAGCCGATGAAGCGTATTTGAATCCATCCGGTTTATTGGATTTTAATGGAATTAGTGTTCAATATATGTTTTATAAAAAGGCATTTGATAAATTGGAAATTGAGCCATTAGTTTTCAGGGTAGGCCAATATAAATCTGCTGTGGAGCCATTTATTAGGGAAAATATGAGTCCGGAAAATAGAATGCAGACGCAATCTTTTATCAGCTCAATTAACCGTGAAGTGTTTTCTAAAATTTCATTGAGTAAAAAAATTCCAGCCGATAAACTGAATCAAATTGCTGATAGCCTTTTGGCTATGAATCCGGCAAATGCTGAAAAGTTAGGAATGATTAAATTAGGGTATTGGGATCAATTTGAATCACTTTTAAAATCAGCAGTCAAAATACAGCCAAAAAGCGAGTTGACTTATGTAAAATTGGCTGATTACCTCAAAGCGAAAAATCCAATTAAGGCTGTCGAAGGAACGGACAAGATTGGCGTTTTAGTTGCCGAAGGTGAAATCGTTGGAACAAAGGGTGGGGATGATAATATTGGTTCTGACGATTTTGTGAAAGAATTAAGAAAATTGCGGGATAATAAATCCATTAAAGCGATTGTCCTTCGTATCGATTCCCCTGGAGGTTCCTCCTTGGCTTCTGACGTGATGTGGCGAGAAATAGAGTTAGCTAAAAAAGTAAAACCCATCGTGGCATCTATGTCGGACTATGCGGCATCAGGTGGGTATTACATGGCGATGGGGACTAATGCCATTGTAGCGCAACCTACCACTGTGACCGGATCCATTGGAATTTTTGCTCAATGGCTAAATATTGATCGTTTTTTGAGTAATAAGATTGGAATCACTCAAGATTATGTAAATACGCATGCCAATTCAAATTTTATGAATTCTCTTGGTGAATTGACTGATTTTCAAAAATCTGTGATTCAAAATATGGTCAACCAAGGCTATGAAACTTTTACGTCAAAAGCCGCTTCAGGAAGAAAAATGAATATTGACCGATTAAAATCCATAGCTGGTGGACGAGTTTGGACCGGTGTCCAAGCCAAGGAAATAGGGTTGGTAGATGAATTAGGAGGTTTGGATGTGGCCATCGAAATTGCTGCAAAAAAAGTAAAATTAAAGCCAGGGGCCTACAAAGTAGTCGTTTTCCCAAAAACAAAATCGTTCTTAGATCAATTAATATTCTCCGCAATGTCGGAAAGTTCCATGACTCAGGTATTTGCGGCCAAGAATTTGCCTTGGGCAAAATCAATTTTGGAGTTGGAACGCTGGAAGAAAAGAGAAGGCTATTTGGCATTAATGCCTTATATGATGGAATTTGAATAGATTTTCTATGGATTCTTAATCTAAGCGTTTATATTTGTTAAATTTTGATTATATGATTCGTACTAATTGGACACGTCAGGAAGTTGAGGCGATATTCAACCAACCATTTTTAGATTTGGTCTATCAGGCCGCAACGGTTCATCGCCAATTTCATGATCCTAACGAAGTCCAAATAAGTACTTTATTGTCGATCAAAACAGGGGGCTGTCCAGAGGATTGTTCCTATTGTTCACAAGCCGCTCGCTATCATACAAATGTGAAAGTACAGAAGTTGTTGCCTTATGAGGAGGTAATTCAAGCGGCTGTGCGTGCTAAAGATAATGGAAGTTCTCGTTTTTGCATGGGAGCTGCCTGGCGTGAGGTGCGCGACAATAAAGATTTTGATCGTGTTTTGGAAATGGTCAAAGGAGTTAATTCGCTGGGTATGGAGGTATGCTGTACACTAGGGATGTTGACGGAACAACAAGCAGAAAAATTAAAGGAAGCTGGTTTGTATGCATATAATCACAACATTGATACCAGTGAAGAGTACTATGACGATGTGATTTCAACGCGAACGTATGATGATCGATTAGAAACTCTTGGCAACATCAGAAAAGCGAAATTATCTGTTTGTTCAGGGGGTATTATTGGCATGGGGGAATCCATTGATGACCGAATAGGTATGTTATTAACATTGGCTAATCTTCCTGAACACCCTGAATCAGTGCCCGTAAATAATTTAGTTCCTGTCGAAGGAACCCCTTTTGAAAATCAAAAAACAGCATCCGTTTGGGATCTCGTTCGAGTGATTGCCACAGCTCGAATAATGATGCCAAAATCAGCGGTAAGGTTATCGGCAGGCCGATTAGAATTAAATTACGAAGGCCAAGCATTTTGTTTCATGGCAGGAGCAAATTCCATTTTTTCAGGCGATGTTTTATTAACTACCCCTAATCCAGATGCGAAATCAGATCAAGAATTATTTCAAATCCTAAGTATAAAACCGAAAGCAGCATTTAAAGATGCGAAAAAATCATCTATTGAATTTAATCAAATTCCTTTGCACTAACACAGGATGAGAGATAGACTCACATAAACTTTTATTGGTTTTGTTTTTATGGGATTAAGTATTAAACGCGCATTATTACTTGTTATTTTGCTCCAAATTGGGGTGCAAACTCGGGCAGATTTCTATTATTTTCTCCAACATAAAGATCAAAAAGCCTATCGGATAAATACGGAAACAAAATTTTTAGAAAGGTATGAAGGTAATGGAAAATGGTTGGCTCTTAAAGCGGTTCTAATCCCAACTTCAACTTTAGTCAATATTCCTAAGAATATCATTTTTGAAAATATTCCTTCACTTGATCCCAATAAGATTTATTTTAATGGCAACTGTACCAATCAGATTTATGTATTGGATTTAAAAACCATGGTTTTTGATCGATTGGATGAAACTTTTTACCGAGGAGATAATTGCCATGCGTATCGGTTTTTCCGTCAAGGAGTGTTGCATTCGGTAGGTGGGTATGGGTTTTGGCGCACCAACAATCACATCACTTTTTTTGACGAAAAAAGCAAAGAGTGGGAGGCCTACACATCTTCAGGAACTCCTCCTCCCGGTATATATGGGGGTTTTACAGCGTATCTTCCAGAAAAAGATGAGCTAATTACTTTTATGAATTTTTCGCACGATATTAATTTAAATAATGGCGCCTTCTTTCGAGACAGAAACATTTACGCTTACTCTTTTAAAACACGCCATTGGTCTCAAATAGGGATGGTCTACTCCGAGGAGTTTTTAGACCTTATCAATAAAGAAACAGCTCAGCCTCATATAGGTAATTATTTTACGGGTAAGTATTTTATTTTACCTCCAAAAGCCTTCTCTGGTTCTTTCAAATATTATGCCATAAACCCCTATACATTTGAATTTATTAGGCTGAAGGAGGATGCAACTAAATTGACTAAATTTCAGATCGATGAGTCATCAAAAACCATTAACCTTGTGTTGAGAAATCATGAACTTATTCTCAACATTAGGCCCAATCAAAGTGAAAGCAATGTATTTGAAGAGTTGCAATTGGTTAATATAGACGCACTATTTGCCAAATCTGTTAGCTTAGGTCAAATTGATGTAAATAAATGGTACCAGTCAGAAATATTCATTGGATTGGTATCTATACTATTGATTTCATTTTTAATTTGGTTGGTCTTTAAGAAAGTTAAATCACAATTTTCTAAAAGATTCTCCTATTCGAATCAATTTATTTCTTCTGACCAACTGGTGATAGAATCGGTAATCAGACTGTTACATAGACTGGTAGAATCATATCCGACGGGTGGAATTGATGTGGATGAAACAAATGTAATTTTGGGGCTAAATACGTTAGCTCAAGATGCTCAACGTTATAAAAGGAGTGCGATCATCAAGGAAGCTAATCTTAAATTAGCCTTTATAACCCATTGTGCTGACACGATCCAACGGCAAGATTCTGACCTAGATCGAAGACAAAAAAGATATATGATTAATTCTTTGGCCATAAATTACATCAAAGATTTTCTCAAATCTTAAGATAAATTACAGTCTTGACAAATACCTTGAATAAGTAAATTGCTCTCTTGTTTTAAGAATTTTTCTGGCAATTGTACTTTGGGAATAGTGACATTCTCCAAGCAAATTGTTTGACCACATTCATGGCATTTAAAATGTACATGGTCATGCTGATGAACGTGTTCTCCTTGATGGCATAAATCTTTGCAAAGTGCATATTTTGCACCGCCTTGGTCATCTAAAACTTTATGGATTAAACCCTGAGATAAAAAAGTTTTAAGCGTTCTATAAATAGTTACTCGGTCAAACGCCGCTTGTAATTTAAGTTCAATATCTCCTTGGCTCAAGGCAAATCCTACTACTTCAAATGCCTTCAATACTTCAATTCTGCAGGCTGTAGGTCTTAAATTGAAATCCGTTAAATGGCGTTCTATTGTGTCCAAAGTGCTTAATTATAAATTTTCAGTTTGCAATTTGACCATTTTTTGATAAACCCCCTGTTTTTTTGACATCAAATTTTCATGAGAGCCCATTTCCACAATCTTACCTGAATCCATCACAATAATTTTATCAGCTGACCTGATTGTCGACAAGCGGTGGGCAATTATCAAACTTGTCCTATTTTTCATTAGTTCTTCCAAAGCTGATTGTACCCATTTTTCTGATTCTGAATCAAGCGCGCTGGTAGCCTCATCTAAAATTAAAAATTTTGGATCTTTTAGGATGGCTCGTGCAATGGCAATTCGTTGTCTTTGTCCCCCTGAAAGTTTTACTCCCCGCTCGCCGACCAAGGTATCCCATTTTTCAGGAAATGATTCGATGAACTCTTTGGCATAGGCTTGCTCAGCAGCTTGATGGATTTCCTGCTCTGTGGCATCTGGTTTTCCATAAGCAATATTTTCACGAATACTTCCTCCGAACAACAATACCTCCTGAGGCACTAGGGCCACCATTTTTCGCCAATTACCTACGGAAATATCTTGGATGTTATAATCGCCCATCAAAATCTTTCCTTGGCTCGGTTCATAAAACCGCATCATCAATTGGGCTAAAGTGGATTTACCCGTACCGGAGGTTCCTACAATGGCAATTTTTTGTCCTGGCTCAATCGTGAAATTAAGCCCTTTTAAAATTTCTACACTAGGCCTACTTGGATATGAAAAATGTATGTCTTGAAGCTCAATCGATCCAAAAGTAATTGATGTGTTCGTTTCGTTTTCATGAATATTTACCTCAGACGGATCTCCTAATATTTCAAGGATTCGATCTGACGCGCCTATCGTCTTTTGTAATTGAGCATAAATGTCACCTAAACCACCCACTGATCCACCGATGAAGGCCGTATAAAAAATAAATGTTAATAAATCGGCTAATATCAAATCTCCCTGGGCGACTAGTTGGGCCCCATACCACACCACGCCCACAATACCGCCAAACAAAGCAAAAATGATAAAGCTGACAAATCCTCCCCGAAGTGTAGCCGCCTTTAATGCTTCATTAACCACTTTGTTAAGTGAATTCGTATATCGATTTACCTCATATTTTTCATTGGTAAATGCTTTCACTGCCTGAATGGATTGAAATGTTTCCTCCACAATGATGTTGGTATTGGCTAATTCGTCCTGCGCCTTTTTAGATATTTTACGAATGAATTTTCCAAATACAATGGCTGAAATGACGAGTAGGGGAAAAGTGGCTAACATGAAGAGTGTCAATTTCCATGATAGATAAGTGATAAATGCCACTCCACCGACTAAGGTAAATATCTGCCTGAAAAATTCGGCTAAAGTGATTGACAATACATCTTGCAATTGTGTGATATCGGACGTAATGCGGCTCATTAACTCTCCGACACGCCTTTTTTCAAAATGAAAAATGGGTAGAGTGATGATTTTTGCATACAAAGTTTGTCGGACATCGCGCATCGCCTTTTCTGATACTTGCGCAAAGGTGTAAATTCTAAAAAATGAAAGTATAGACTGAATGATTAAAATAGCAAAGAAAAATAGCGTGACTTCATTAATCTGAAATTTTGACTTACCCTCAATCACCTTGGTCATTTCACCAATCAATAATGGAAAACTAAGTGTGGTCAAATTGGAGAGCAATAAAAAAACCATGCCCAAGACAAATGTCCATTTATATGGAATCACAAATCGAAAAATCTTGATCGCCTTAGAAAGGTTTTTCTTCGTCACCTTGACAGAATCTTTAGGATCAACCCCCGCTCCAAACTTTTCGTGTCTTTTTGCCATGCGTTATTTATAATTTTCCTCGATATCCAGAAGCTAAAAAAATCTTATTAGCCTCTTTTTTAGCCATTAAATTAGGTAAGCTTATTTTGGTGTTTTGCTTCATATATAAATCTACGATGCGCCAACCCAACCATCTTCCAATAGACCCTGGACAGGCAGGTCCTATTTCTGGTGTTTTGGGACGTTCGCCTATATACTTTGTTTTTATATATTCCTCCTTTTTGAATAACAAAGAGTTGTCTATGAAATGTTCCCAAACCTCGGATTGATATGCCTCAGTTTCGGCTAATTCTTTACCTGTATATCCAAACAAAAGGCTATCTGGCAAGTTGGGCAACACTTTTTTCGTAAATACAAATCCTTTTCCATACCAAATCATATCACTTAACAAGGTATGATCCTCCGAATCTTGCTGGTTGAAAAAGGCTGAGTATTGTAAAACGATTTGCCCTACAAGTGCTTTTGGTTCTAATCTGCGCTGCTGATATTCATAGACATTGGGTGGATGATACTTGCCTTTCTTCCCCATAAAAAAATCTAAACCCACCACAATTAATGAATCTGTTACATATAAATGTTGGACTGCAAATTCACTTCCGATTCCACCAAAACCAGAAAAAACAGTCCGTATTTTGGGCACTTTAGTTTGAGGAAATTGGTTGTGAATTTCTTGAAATGCCACTTTTAAATCTGTTTCTAATTGATTTCCTCCATAAAATCCGGGTTCTTGACTTTGATTATAAAAGCTTCTTAGTTCGGGGTTTTGAAATAAAGTAAATAAATCTTTGGCCAGAAAAGGAATTTTTTCGGGGATGCAATGAAAATAACCTACGGTGATTTCAGGATTTTTTGTCAACAGACTATCGATTTCCCTCTTGCTTTTAGCTTCAGCTAGCATGCGGTCAAAGCGCCTAAAATCCAATTGGATTTTAGGCGATGCTTCTTCTTTCAGCTGTTTAGGCGCGCAAGATCCAAGGTATAAAATCGTAAATAGGACTATTAAATGTTGTCTCATTAATTAAATCTAGCTAAAATCTCCCTAAGTGATTTTATTTTATTCTCGGTATCCGATAATTTTTGCTTTTCACGTTCCACCAAATCCGGTTTGGCATTTTGAATAAACTTGTCATTGGCCAATTTCGCTTGCACTGACTTTTTAAAGCCCTCTAAATACATTAATTCTTTTTCAGATTCTTGCTTTAATTCAACTTGATTTTCATCTTTTTGAAGTGGGACAAAAAATTGATCTGAGCGGACTACAAATGTTTGCGCCTCAGGATTAGCTTGATCTATATATCTTATGGATTCTAAATTGGCTAATTTTAAAAGAATTTCTTTTAAGTGTATGTAAGAGGAGTTATCGCTTGTCTTTATTTCTAATGACAAAGCTAATTTAGGAGATAATTGTTTTGAATTTCTGATCTCCCTAATTTTAGTGACTACTTCAAAAAGCGTATCAAATTGCTGGATTAATTCGGCATTCTCCTTCCTAGATTTTGGGAATGGTGCATTACAGATGCTCATATTGGCTTCTCGGACATCAATTGATTGCCATATTTCTTCTGTAATAAATGGCATATATGGATGCAATAATCTCATTAATTGGTCAAAAATTTGGAAGGCATCTTTCAGTGTATCTGCCTGTATAGGAGTCTGATAAGCAGGCTTAATGATCTCCAAATATTTGCCGCAAAAATCATCCCATACTAAATTATAAATACTTAGGAGCGCATCCGAAATTCTGAATTTGCTAAAATGATCTTGAACCTCCTTGATGGTCAATGAAATACGGGTATTCAGCCATTCCGTTGCTAGAATATGCTCAGGTAATGATTTCCCGTCGACCACATCTAAGCCTTTTAAAAGTCGAAATGCATTCCAAATTTTGTTTGAAAAATTACGGCCTTGTTCACAAAGTTTTTCGTCGAACAATAAATCATTGCCTGCCGGTGCTGAGAATAAAAGTCCGGAACGTACTCCATCAGCCCCAAACCGCTCGATTAACTCTAATGGATCTGGGGAATTTCCTAAGGATTTAGACATTTTACGTCCTTGCTTATCCCTAACAATTCCAGTTAAATACACATTTTTAAAGGGTAATTCACCTCTCCATTCATAGCCCGCCATGATCATTCTCGCTACCCAGAAAAATAGGATATCCGGCCCCGTAACCAAATCGTTAGTAGGGTAGTAATAGCTAATCTCTTCATTATCAGGATTTTCGATACCATCAAACACGGAGATTGGCCATAACCAAGATGAAAACCAAGTATCTAAGACGTCAGGGTCTTGTGTTAAATCATCTTCCACTAAAGCATACAACTGATATTTGTCGCGCGCAATTTTTAAGGCTTCCTTCTTGTCTTTGGCCACGATCAAAGTTCCGTCCTCCATGTAAAAAGCAGGAATTTGTTGGCCCCACCATAACTGCCTAGAAATGCACCAATCATGTACATTTTCCATCCAAGATCGATATGTATTTTTGAATTTGGCCGGATGTAATTGAATGTCATCGTTCATGACGTGCTCCAATGCCGGTTTGGCTAAATCATCCATTTTCAAAAACCACTGCAAGGATAGTTTGGGCTCGATCACTGCCCCGGTTCTTTCTGAGGTGCCTACAGTCGATTTATATTCATCTGTTTTCACCAAAAAACCCTCTTCTGCCAGTTGCTTAACAATTCTTTTTCGTGCTTCGAAACGATCTAATCCGACAAAAAGTACGGCTTTTTCGTTTAAAGTGCCATCGTCATTGAGTAAATCAATCACAGGTAATTTATGCTTGATCCCTAGTTCATAATCGTTTAAATCATGCGCAGGTGTAACTTTTAAACAACCGGTACCAAAATCTAAACTCACATATTCATCCGCGATGATGCTGATTTCTCGGTTAATTAAGGGGATCAAGACCTTTTTTCCATGAAACTTAATGTAGCGCTCATCTAAAGGATTCACACAAATCGCCGCATCTGCCATGATAGTTTCTGGCCTGGTCGTAGCAATAGTCAAATGACCTGATCCATCCACAAATGGATATTGTATATGATATAATTTTGCTTGGACATCCTTATGAATTACCTCCTCGTCCGAAACAGCTGTTTTTCCCGCCGGATCCCAATTGACCATGCGGACCCCTCTATAAATCAAGCCCTTATTATAAAGTCTAACAAAGGTGTCTATTACTGCTTGATAAAGGGAAGGCTCCATGGTAAATCGGGTTCTATCCCAGTCACATGAGGCTCCCAATTTTTTCAGTTGGTCTAAAATAATACCCCCATATTTTTCTTTCCATTCAAATGCATGGGCCAAAAATTCTTCTCTCGTAATGTCCTTTTTTTCAATTCCTCTTTCTTTCAGCATGGCTACAACTTTTGCCTCTGTGGCAATGGAAGCGTGGTCAGTTCCAGGGACCCAACAAGCCTCTTTGCCTTCCATTCTAGCTTTTCTGATTAATACGTCCTGGATCGTATTGTTAAGCATATGCCCCATGTGCAAAACGCCAGTTACATTAGGTGGTGGAATCACTATGGTATATGCCTCCTTATCCGGATGAGGTTTCGAGGAAAAAAATTTATTTTCGAGCCAATAAGTATACCATTTTTGCTCTATTTCTTGAGGAGCGTATTTTTTGTCAATCATAAAGAAAATTTAATCTATTGAATGGCATTTGGACAAACCCGTCGCCAATACTTTCAAACGCTAATGTAAGCATTTGGGCAGGCCAAACGTCTACGTGCCAGCAAAGATAATTGTTTTCAAACAAAGGAGGAGGTGGATTTTTAAAACAATTCCATGTAATTTCGGTTTTAAACTGAAATGAAAATAATCGCATTTTTACTTTGGGCTGGTACTTTTTTGTTGATGGAAGCCATCGCATGGCTTACGCACAAATACATCATGCATGGATTTATGTGGCGTTGGCACGAATCTCATCATGTGCATCACAAAAATGCCTTGGAAAAAAATGATCTTTTTTCTGTTGTCTTTGGAATAAGCTCAACTTTGACCATTGTGGTTGGAGCAGAATTTCCTCCTTTTTGGCCCTTGATTTGGATCGGATTAGGAATAGCAACGTATGGTTTATTTTATTTTATATTTCATGATATTATTGTACATCGCAGAATTAAAATAAAATATAAGGCAAAAAGTAACTACATGAAACGCATCATGAAAGCTCATTACGTACATCATGAGGTTCATACCAAAGAGGGGGCAGAGGCTTTTGGTTTTTTATATGCGCCCAAAAAATTCGAATAATTAAATTACAAATCCAACGCCAACCGTCGAGTTCGAAAATTCGTCGATCAAGATAAAAGATCCATTGGATGGATTTTCAGCATAAGCATCGGCTGAAATTGCCTGAGCTGTTCGTAAGGAAATCTTCCCGATTTCATTTAAATTTAATTGGCTTACTTCAGTGGTCGATGTTTGCTGAGTTACATCAAGGCGCTCCGTTATTTGTGTGATTTTCGCTTTGGTGACATGGATACCATGTTGTAAAAGATAGGTTTTACCAGGGTTTAAGGCTAGTTGGTCGAGCCAACAAACATGAGCAGAAAAATCTTTCAATGAGGGCAAATTTGGCTCAGAGGCAAGAATAATTGAATTACCTCGTGAAATATCAATGTCATTTGTTAAGGTCATAACAATCGATTCCCCCGCAATGGCCTGATCTATTGAATTTTCAAATTTTTCAATTGTCGCAATGGTACTCGTTTGTCCCGTAGGTAAAACGCGAATTTCGTCGCCCACATGAAATGTTCCCGAACTTATTTTACCAGCATAACCTCTATAATCATGGTAAACTTCCGTCATGGGTCTAACGACAAATTGGACAGGAAAACGAGCAGGTGCCTGAGCTAAAGTTTCTGTAAACTCAAAAGTTTCCAGTTCTTGTAGTAAGGTATTCCCGTTGAACCATGGCATCTCTGGAGCTTTCTTTGTGATGTTTTGACCAAACAACGAAGAGATAGGAAGGTATGAAACGGTCTGTCCTGAAAAGGTAGTTTTAGCCACTAATTCGGATAAGATATGTTGAATTTCATTGAACTTTGATTCGTGATATTGAACCAAATCCATCTTATTCACACATATGATCACTTTTGGAATTCTCAGCAAGGAAGCAATGGATAAATGCCTCGCTGTCTGTTCCACAATGCCTTGTCGGGCATCCACTAAAATGAGCGAAACCTTTGCATTGGATGCTCCAGTGACCATATTTCTTGTATATTCAATATGACCTGGTGTATCTGCAATGATGTACTTTCTAGTCGGCGTAGAAAAATAAATATGTGCCACATCGATGGTAATTCCTTGTTCTCGTTCTGCAATTAGGCCATCTGTCAATAAAGAAAGGTCTAAGAAATTCAACCCTTTCCTCTTAGACGCACTTTCAAGGGCTTCGATTTTATCTTTAGTAATTGAATTTGTTTCATACAGCAAGCGCCCTATCAAAGTGCTTTTCCCATCATCTACTGAACCTGCTGTGGCAATGCGTAAAATATCCATCTCCTACTTAAAAATAACCTTGTTGTTTTCTTTTTTCCATGGCCGCTTCTGATCTTTTATCATCGATTCGGGCTCCTCTTTCTGAAATTTCTGCAGATAGAATTTCTTCAATAATCACCTCAATATCCACCGCGTGTGAACTCACTGCAGCGGTACATGTCATGTCTCCGACCGTTCTAAACCGAACTGTAGCCTCATATGGAATTTCATCTGCCTCTTTATTCAAATGTTCTGAATCTGCCCAAAGCATTCCATCGCGCTGAATAACTTGTCGCTGATGCGCAAAATAGATGCTCGGAATTTCCATTTTTTCCTCTTTAATATAATTCCAAACATCTAACTCTGTCCAATTGGAGATTGGAAAAACACGCACATTTTCACCCACAGAAATACGTCCGTTCAACATATCAAACAATTCAGGTCTTTGGCGTTTCGCATCCCATTGGCCAAAATCATCTCGAACCGAAAATATACGCTCTTTTGCTCGTGCCTTTTCTTCATCACGTCTAGCCCCTCCGATGCACGCGTCGAATTTAAATTCTTCGATGGTGTCTAATAAAGTAACAGTTTGTAATACGTTACGAGAAGCATATTTACCGCTTTCTTCCTTGGCTTTGCCTTGGTCTATGGAATCTTGAACGTAGCGAACAATAAGTTCGGCCCCCGTTTCTTTGGCCAACCAATCTCTAAATTCAATCGTTTCAGGGAAATTATGACCTGTGTCGATATGAACCAAAGGGAAAGGGATTTTTCCCGGGAAAAAAGCTTTTTGTGCTAAACGAACCAAAGTAATTGAATCTTTCCCTCCTGAAAATAACAGTGCCGGACGATCAAATTGGGCGGCCACTTCGCGCATGATGTAAATCGACTCATCCTCCAGTTCTCTTGGGAATTGACCTATTTTATCGTGAATAGCTGACATTTTTAAACTCATTTTCTTATGTTAGGCATGTAATCCACACTCTTTTTGAGAATTCTCCCACCACCAACGCCCCGCTCTCGGGTGCTCATCAGGTCCGATGGCTCTGGTACATGGAGCGCATCCAATCGAAATGAACCCTTTTTTGTGCAGAGGATTTTGTGGAATTTTATGTTCAATTAAATAAGCATTCAATTTTTCAAAACTCCAATCAATAAGGGGGTTAACCTTGATTAAATTTCTAGCCTCATCCCATTCGACGATCGGCATGTTAGCCCTATTTTCAGACTGTTCTGCACGCAATCCCGTAATCCAAATATTGACTCCCGATAGCGCTCTTGCCAAAGGTTCCATTTTACGAATAAAACAACACTCTTTTCTATTTTCAACCGACGAGTAAAAAGAATGATATCC
>Ga0114958_10000994_pt1 | contig 23157 bp, 21 predicted proteins | sample C_130208_EF_Meta_FD_89577 | JGI IMG/M metagenome (GOLD analysis project Ga0114958, IMG submission 89577) | Freshwater microbial communities from Lake Croche, Canada to study carbon cycling - C_130208_EF_MetaG | ecosystem: Environmental > Aquatic > Freshwater > Lake | place: Lake Croche, Canada... | reverse complement strand
CGCCAGATTTTTTTTCAGTTGCAGCTGGCTTAGCAGCTGGCTTTGGTTGTTGTGTACTCATTAGTTTGGTAAATTTGGGGTTAAAAAATTAATAGTTTACATAACACTTTCAAAAAACACAAGCCACGTAGTTTTCATAATTATCGCTTCCTTGGTATTTTCAGTGAAAGCAAAAGTAATGCAATTCTAATTTAATTTTAACATGGTTCAGGTTATATTAAGATGATTTTTTTTTCATGCTCATGAGGCCTATTGTACTATCTTAATATTTTCCTTGAAATAGTATCGATTATAGAGTACTTTTTGGGGATTAAGAATTTGAAAAAAAATTAAAAAAAAATTAAAAAAACCATAATTTGGTAAAAATTATCGTCTAATTATTAATTTAGACTCCAATAAGTCAACTCATGGATTCTCCTTTTTACAAAAAAAGCCCAAAAGCATCTTCTAGAAAAAGTGATAGCTCCTCCCTTAAGGAAGCCATTGAGTCCCTGCTCAAAATATACAAATTACAGGGGAAATACGATGAGACTTATGTGTCGGCCAACTGGGAACTGATTATGGGTAAACCCATTGCAGCTAGAACGCAAAAAGTATATGTTAACAATCACAAACTGTTTCTTCAAATTGACAGCGCACCTCTCAAGAAAGAATTGATGATGGCGAAACAAAAAATGATCGAATTGATCAATAAATCGGCCGAAAACGAGGTAGTTAAAGAGGTGATTTTTCTATAATTAAGTTGATTGCTAATGCAATTATTTAAAGTTAGATAGGTAAAACGAGGGTTAATATACGTATGTTCAGTGAATGCTGGTTTTATCTTCGGACAATGAAAATTAAATCTTATAATTATAGTTTAACCTCTCCTGAATCTTGTTGGCCTACCCACAAATCACATGCTAACACACACCATACAATCAATAAGGGCAAAATCATTAATGCGTATGGATTAATTAAATTTTCTCGAATAAAACGAGGGAACAAATCGGTGGGCGAGAAACTTGAAATGAATAATGTTCCAACTAACAATGCCCATCTAAATTTATTTTTTGGACCTAAAACAAACCATAATCCAACACCAGGAAATGCCATGATTAATGTGGGCGATTCTGTTCCCGTACTCGCTAGCATTAAGTAAATGGTCACAAAGGCTAAGATTCTCAATTGGAAATCTATCCGATCCCATTTTGAAGGTTGAAAATAAACCCAAAAATTCAATAACATCGATGGGATCAAAAACCACAAATTAGACAAACTTGCATTCCCCAAAATGCGTCGAAACATACCCATCACACATACGTCGGTTCGTATATTATCAATATTTACATTTAATTCATTCTTATGAGTTAAAATCCCAATCCAATCAAAATAGGTTTGGATTCCATAGTGAAAGCCCCCAGAAATCAGGGGAATCATCCCCCAAATAACCAACCAGGCCAATAAATAATAAAAGAACTGAAGCCTCGTTTTTGAAAAAAAGAAAAATGCCAATCCCACAATCCCATAGAACTTAATCAAAATGCCGAGCATAATCAAGCATGCTGCCCAAAAATCTCGACCCCGTTGGACATAAATATAGGACCATAAAATCATGGAAATGCACATACCATGAAATTGGGTATTTAACAAAGCTGTAATGGCCGAATTCAAAATGATCCATAAAATGCTTGCCCGCTGATCTATGCGAATGGGCAAGTTTTGAATGGCAAAATAAAGGATGGCAGAATTAGCTAAATTCCAAATTACTACGCTCAACCCTAAAGGCATCCATGAAAATGGAGCCATCAGAATGGCGAAAATAGGCCCATACAAATAAAGATCAAAATACTCTTTGGGGTACTCCAAATAGAGCGGTAAATGGTTGAAAAAATGTTCGCTGCTTGATTTAAAAATAACAAAATTGTTCACATGAGAATGAACATCTGAAATCAAATATTGCTTGACGCCGGTAATGATCCCCAATAAGACCCATATGGAGATTAAAACAGAAGGCCGACTATGCCATTTGATTTCCTTATTTTCCATCCGAAAGGTTGTTTACGTACGATGTCATCGTAATGAAATCCGCCAAATGATTTTTTTGCATTCCCTTTAAATAGGTTTCCAATTTAGCTAGCAAAGCTCCTCGGTGCCCCCTTTTTACGTGAAAAGGCAAAGGATATTTTGATAAATCAGCAAATTCCCAAGGATGAAAATACAGGTTTAAAAATCGATTTTTTCTTAAACAGATGTGAGTTAAATAGGTAAATGCCCATAAAGGGAAATTTTTAAACGCCAACCAAAATAAGGGAATTCGAGTTTTTGGAGTCACTGAAGCAGGTACATTCCATAACCCATGCTCGAAAAAAGGGGTTGTTGGCTTATCCCGATGATCATAACGCCCTGGAATCCACGTTGGATTTAGAGAGGAGTGATACGAATAGCCGGCCAATTTAATTTCTTTTTCATCTACATATTGCATTCTAGCCATCCGAAAACCAGATACTTTTTTACCACTCAATTCCTCTAAAAGGTCCTTCGAGGATTTCAAGTCCTTTTTTGCATCAAAACTGCCATGATAATACCCATGTGATGCCAACTCATGCCTAGGATGTAATTTTGAAATCCATGACGAGTTATTTTCTGCAAAAACCCCTGTGCAAAAAATAGTGATGGGGATCTCTAACCCATCTACTAATTCCATGAATACCTTCAAACCCTTTCTTGAGACCTCCAATTGTTCCTCCAATGAGATTTTAAGCCCATATTCTAGGGGAATATCGCATTCTTCAACATCCAAGGTAATCATGATTTTAGGTGCGGCCATACTACAATTTTATCGTTCTTCGAACCAAAATTGACCCAAAATTAAATAACTCAGTTAAAATAGTCTTGATTTTCATACTTGAAAATTGGATACCCTCCCGAACCTGAACATAAATCCAATCCATACGTATATCTTTTTGATTGGATGCCATCACAAGAAATTCCATGTCAAATAAAAAAGCGGAAATCTGCGTTTTTAGAAATATTATCTTGCCCTTTTGATTAAATCCTTTGAGCCCTGATTGGGTATCTTTAACTTTTAATCGAGGGAAAAACAAATAATTCATAACTTTCAAACTCAATGAGAAAATTTTACGAGCGATAGGCAATTGATCGTAATAATGCTCATCACGAACTCCGACAACAATATCAACATCTTCTTCATCTAATTTTCGATACATCTCCAATGCATTTTCCAATTTATAAGGATAATCAGCGTCCGTATAAATGATAATCTCAGAGGTAGTTTGTTTGATTGCTGCCCTTAAAGCGCCCCCTTTTCCTAGATTTTTAGGCAAATCAATAAAATGAAAATGAGGAATGTGAGTATTTAAATAAAGAATATCTTGCTCCTCAATACCTTCGGAACTCCCATCATTCACCACGTAAACTGCAATCGGCAGGTCTTTGGGTAAACGGTTAACTAATAGCCCATAATAGTGTACTAAATCCTGCGCCCAATGTAAGTGCGGATTGTAACAAGGGTGGACTAAGTCAAGAGATTGATGAACTTTCAAAAATATTTTTTTTTGCAATATTACGAAATTTAGACCTAGGGTATGAATAAAAAAACGCAGATATTTGTTGGCAAAAAAAAATTCCGATGGCAATTCCTCCTTTATTACATTCAGGCGACTTGGTTTCAGTCTTATCACCGGCATCACATACCAACTCAAATGCCTGGGAAAAAGGAATTGAAGTGCTCGAACAATGGGGGTTACGTGTCGATCGGGGGGAACATTATTTATCCCAACATTTTGGATTTGGGGGTACTGATGCAGAACGACTACATGACTTACAAAAAGCGTTAAACAATCCTGAGATTAAAGCCATTTTTCCAATTCGAGGCGGCTATGGATCTAGCCGTTTATTGGACGATTTAGATTTTTCAAATTTCGTACAAAATCCGAAATGGGTCATAGGCTTTTCAGATATTACCGCGTTGCTATTGCACGTAGAAACATTAGGAGTTGCCGGAATTCATGGCCCAATGCCCAATAATTTTTGCCAAAAAGGTGGGGAATTTTCTTTGAAGGCATTAAACGAGTTGCTGTTTAATGGACGCGCCAAGTACACATGTAAACCTCATCCATCCAATATCTTAGGAGAAGTTCAAGGAACATTAATCGGGGGAAATCTTTCCCTATTAACGCATTTAATTGGCACTCCAAGTTTCCAAAAACCTATTGGAAAAATTTTAGTCATCGAGGAAATTGGCGAAAGGCTTTATCACGTAGACCGCATGTTGGTCCAATTAAAAAGATCAGGTTGTTTTGAGGACCTGGGTGGAATGGTCATTGGTGCATTTACCGATTGCAATGAAGCTCCACTAACTATTGGAAAATCTGCACAGGAATTAATTTTAGAACATACCCAAGATTATCAATTCCCGATTGCATTTGATTTTCCATTGGGGCATGTACCGACCAACCATCCCGTGTTTTTTGGGGTGAAGTCCAACTTAGTGATAAGTTCAAAAAAAGTCCAATTAACTAGTCAAATTTAAGATTCATTTAATGTAATAAGGGCTAGATTTGAGTCAATCAATTCGCCAAAATGCTCGCAAAAACATTTGGAAGCTCTGTTTTTGGGGTATCCGCTTCTTTAATAACTATTGAAACCAATGTGGGCCAAGGCACCAAATGCTTTTTAGTTGGCCTACCCGATTCAACCATCAAAGAATCCATACTTCGTGTAGAATCAGCCTTAAAGCAAATAGGATTCTTTTTCCCGCGAAGAAAAGTAATCATTAATTTGGCACCAGCCGACATACGCAAAGAAGGTTCTGCTTATGACTTGCCCATAGCCTTATCCATTTTACATGCCTCTGAGCAAATAAGTTTCCCTGAATTAGATCACTATGTCATTATGGGTGAATTAGGACTAAATGGCGATTTAAGGCCAATAAAAGGGTCATTGCCCATGGTTTTAGAGGCAAAAAAACAAGGGATTTTTAAAATTATATTGCCAAAACAGAATGCCAATGAGGCAGCCATTGTCTCCGAAGTGGAAGTCTTTGGCATGGAAACGCTACAAGAGACGGTCCAATTTTTAAGGGGCAAAACGATTCATCGCAAAACTTTGATCAATATCGATGATTTATTTAATAATCAAACCAGTGATTTTGAGCTTGATTTTTCCCATGTACAAGGGCAAGCACATGCCAAAAGGGCCATGGAAATTGCTGCTGCCGGCGCACACAACCTACTCATGATAGGTCCACCAGGAGCTGGTAAAACGATGTTGGCCAAAAGAATTTCAAGCATTTTGCCTCCCATGACACTCCAAGAAGCGCTTGAAACAACCAAAATACATTCCGTAGCTGGTAAATTAAGTGACAAAAAAGCCCTGATAGCAACTAGGCCATTCAGGTCCCCCCACCATTCTATTTCTGCCGTTGCGTTAATAGGCGGCGGATCTATTCCCCAACCAGGTGAAATTTCGTTAGCGCACCATGGCGTACTTTTTTTGGATGAACTACCCGAATTTTCAAGACATGTATTAGAAGTGTTACGCCAACCGCTTGAAGATCGTAGTATTCATATTTCGAGGGCCAAGTGGGTGGTCGAATTTCCGGCGAATTTCATGTTGATAGCTAGCATGAACCCTTGTCCATGTGGATTTTACAATCATCCCCACAAGACTTGCACCTGTGGGTCCGAACATGTTCGTAAATATTTAAATAAAATTTCTGGTCCTTTATTAGACCGAATCGACATGCATGTAGAGATTACACCTATTTATTATGAAGAAATGACCTCAGAAATACCCACTGAAAATAGTGAAACAATTCGCCAAAGAGTCATAAAGGCAGTTGGCATGCAGAAAAAACGTTTTCAAGGATCCATTAACACCTATTCAAATGCAAATATGTCATCCCAAATGGTTAAAGAAATTTGCCAGTTGGATGCGGCGTCCCAACAATTACTTAAAAGAGCCATGGATAATTTACAACTTTCAGCAAGGGCCTATGATCGCATATTAAAGTTGGCAAGAACGATCGCAGACTTAAGTCAAAATAATCAAATTGAGCTTGTACATTTGGCTGAGGCGATTACCTATCGAAATTTAGATAGAGAAAATTGGGCAGGATGATGTATTTTTGAAAAAAAATTGGTCAATGCGAAAGAAAATTTTAATTTTAATTCTATTAATTCATCAAATTGCTTGGGGACAAATCAAAACAGAAAATCCTTCATTTAGGCCTTTAGAGGGTTTTGAACAAATATTTGCCCAAGCTGTCCGTGAAAAAAAACCTGTGTTTTTTGAAGCCTATTTACCTACATGTTCACATTGCATGGCTTATGATAAAACATTACGCGACCCCAAAATCAAATCCTACTTATCAACTAATTTTTTAGCCTATCAATTGGATTTAAGCAAAAGAGAGAATGGCTTATTTCTAAGAAAGAATAAAATATTTGTTCCGTCGACACCTTCATTTATTGTTTTTTCCCCTGAGGGTAAAGTGATTAATGTGGAGCCTGTCGGAGATGAAACGAATTCCCTCGAAGGAATAGTAGCGACTTTAAATAAGGCCAAAGACCTCAATAAGAATGCGATCGCAAGCCTCAAGAAGTTTGATGAGGGAGATCAGAATTTTGAAAATATGTTATCTGTAGCTCTATTTGCACGATATACGATGGATACTGTAAAAAATATGGAAGTAGTTAACAAACTTGCCAATTCAATACAGCCTGATCAATACCTTGATAAAATGTCATTTTTATTAATGCAGCGCGTGATGTTAGATACTGATAATAAATTATTCCAGTTTTTCATTCAACACCTTCCGGCCTACAAGCAAAAATTTGATTCCTTGGAAGTGAAGCAAACGGCTGAAAACATACTGATGTCTAGTTTATATTGTAGTCGGGCTAGAAAATACCCCACAACTAAAATTGATCAAATTAAAAATGGACTCAGATTATTAGGAGTACCCGAAAGCCAAATTGCCACACGCTGTATTGTTTTAGAGGTGTTGATTGACCTGGGCCAACAAGATATACAGGGTGCTACAAAAAAAATCAAAACTTATTACAACGGAAAAGCCATTCCCGAAAAAGAAATGGATTTTTGGTGCACGCAATTAAAGCGAAATCAAAACGCGGAGACACCCTGCCCATTAAGCCCATAAGATAAATTAAATCCATCAAATTACGTTTGTCTTTGGTATTTTACGGAAAAAAAACTAATTTTCTAAAAGGTTTTTAACCCGGTTCTATCCATCAACCTATGAAAAGAATTTTTACCTTATTTCTCTCCCTTTCAATTTTGTTAATTTCCATGAGTTCGACTCCTTTAGGTGGGGAAGAAAAACTTGAAGATGTGTTCAAACGCATTAAAGAGGAAGTTGAAAATAACTCAAAAGCCTATTCCTCATTGGGAGATGCATGCGCTAAAATTGGCCATCGGTTAACAGGAAGTCCTCAAGGAAAAAAAGCGGAAGAGTATGTCTATAAAATGTTTAAAGACTATGGATTTCGCGATGTAAAATATCAGGGATTTCAAGTCGAAGCATGGGCTAGGGATACGGTGACTTTATCTGTCGCCCCTCCCAAATCAGATGACTTCCGAGAAATCCAAGTTGTTTCACTTGCCATGACACCAGTAGAAGCTAACATCCAAGGAACCATTGTCGATGTAGGTAACGGTTTAGATGCTGATTTTGAATCTAAAAAAGACTTAATTAAAGGCAAAGTTGTATTAGCTAACATCGGTTTGTTAGATGCTGCTCCAGGGACAAAAAATTTACATCGATCTGAGAAAACAGCTCTTGCCATACAATATGGTGCGATAGGTGTGATATTTGCCAACAGTGTTAAAGGCCAAATTCTTTTGACTGGAACGGCGTCAGTTACTGGGAATTTGATTTCAATTCCGGCGGTATGTGTTTCCTATGAAAGTGGAATTGAAATAAGAAAATGGGTAAAAGACCAACCCGGATTATTGGGATTAATTGAGATGCACAATGTAAGTCAAGCGATCAAAGCCAGAAATGTAATTGCCACCCTGAAAGGAGAGAATCGAAAATATAAACATGAAAAAATTATTATTGGCGGCCATTTAGATTCATGGGATTTGGCTACCGGAGCGATAGATAATGGAATTGGTTCATTTTCTATCATTGACATTGCTCGAACATTTAAAGCATTGGGATTAAAGAGTAAAAGAACGATCGAATTTGTCGCCTTTATGGGGGAAGAAGGTGGATTATTAGGATCTAAAGCCTATGTGGAACGGGCTAAAAAGTCTGGAGACATTGACAAAATAGTGTATATGATTAATTTAGACATGACCAATAATGTACATGGATTTAATGGTGGGGGAAGAAAAGAACTCATGCCATTATTGAAAGAAATTGGTGATAAAATTAAATCTATCGACGAAAAATTCGGAAACGAACTAGCAAATTCTGCCGGTTTGCATTCAGATCATCAGACTTTCTTAATGGAAGGAATTCCAGCGAGCGCGCCCATGGGAAAATTACCGAAAAGTGTGTTAGACTGCTATCATGCAAACTGTGATGTGTTTGAATTAGTCAATAAAAAAGAGATGGAAAACACGGTAAAATATACGGCCATGCTGCTTTATGGAATGGCAAACACGGATAAATTTCCTGCAAAACGACTCGATTTTTACTCAACACGTGATTTCTTTATAAAAGAAAATCTCAGACGAGAATTGGAATTAGGAAACGAATGGCGTTGGGGCAATGACTAACAAGTAAATTTTTAATACATTAATGTGACAAGATTTTTTAAATTATGAATAACTCGAATCCTTCTTTTTTTGATCATGATATGCAAATAGTCCCTGAAACTTCGTTTAAGTCAATCATCAAGGTAATTGGAATTGGTGGCGGTGGCTCTAATGCCGTCCGCCATATGGATAAGCTTCATATTAAAGGAGCGGATTTAATTATTTGTAATACGGATTCTCAGGCCTTAGCATCCAATCCTGTCAAAACAAAAATTAAACTTGGAAACCAGGGATTAGGTGCGGGAACGGATCCTGAGGTAGGCCGACAAGCTGCCATTGAAAGCCAAGAAGAGTTGAACAAAGTATTAACTGATGAAACTGAAATGGTTTTCATCACCGCAGGAATGGGTGGAGGTACGGGAACGGGGGCCGCGCCTGTGATAGCTCAATTAGCTCGTGAAAAAGGACTTTTGACTGTTGGCATAGTAACAGCTCCTTACAAATGGGAGGGAAAAGAGAAGATAAATTATGCCTTAAAAGGAATTGAAGAACTGAAAACATATTGCGACACCGTGTTGGTGGTCATGAATGATAAATTAGCAGAAATTCACAAAGATTTAGCCTTAAAAGATGCCTTCTCAAAAGCAGATGATGTCCTTGCAAAGGCGGTAAAAAGCGTAGTCGATGTAATTGCAAAACCAGGCGATGTCAATACGGATTTCATGGATGTCAAGAAAGTATTGAAAAATGCGGGACAAGCTATGATGAGCTCTGCCTTAGGACAGGGAGAAGAAAGAGCTTTAATGGCTATCTCAGATGCCTTAGAATCTCCACTTCTTAATTCACAAGAAATCAAAGGAGCTAAAAGAATTTTAGTGACGGTCTCAACAAGTAGTAAAAGAGATTTGGTAATGAGTGAACAAGATATCATCGTTGAATATTTGCAAGCAAGAATTAGCGAGCAGGCTGATATGATCAAGTTTGGTATTTCAACAGACGAAGATTTGCAGGATGATCTTTATTTAACCGTCATTGCTGCAGGTTTTGAACATGAAAATGATGATCTTGATAAATTTCATCGAGGAAGTACCGTGGGATATAAACAAGGAACTCAGGCATCCATTTTACAAGCAGGAGACAAATTTGATTTTGACGACTATGGTTCAGGTGTGCATACCGTTGACGTAGAAAATGAAGTAGTCCGCTTTGCTAAATTAGTCGACTTATACAAAAATGGGGGACCTTCTGAAAAAGATTTTGCCATTCCAGCCTACCAAAGAAACAAGGTCCCTTTATATGATTTAAGGACGGTGCCTCAAGATCGTTGGATTGAATTAGCACTTTATGAAGCGTAAAATTCGCTGACCTTATTAACGGTGTCACGGATTAAATCTTCACTGGCATACATGATTTCAAATTCGGATATACCGGGAATACCACCCATTGAAATTTGGGGTCGCTTATATTCCATTTGGGAATCTTTCATGGCTCTGGCACTTAAGTGAATGGCATCTACTCCTATCTGCAAAAATTCCAGGCAATTACCTGGGGTAATTCCACTTCCCGCCATGATTTCAATACGAGAATTTGACACATCGACCATTTTGGCAATATTTAATATCCCGTCGAGCGCCTTATCTTGTTGGCCCGAAGTTAATATCCGAATAAAGCCGAGTGAAATCAATGCTTCCATGACCATTAAAGGGTTTTTCGAAACATCAATTGCTCGGTGAAAAGTTAAAGGTATGGCCGCCCCTACTGCGCTGCGAATTCGTTCCATAAATACATAGTCGATGTCTCCGTTTGGAAGTAAAGCGCCTAAAACTAGGCCATGGACTCCTGATTCGATCAATGAAAGGGCCTCTGCTTCCATCGTATCTTTTTCAAATGCGTCATAACAGAAGTCTCCACCTCGCGGCCTTAGCATAGCATGAACCTCTACCGTTGTGTTAGCTAATACCTGGCTCACTAAACCGGCTGATGGAGTTGTTCCACCCTCCCAAGGCGATGCACACAATTCGACCCGATTTGCTCCTGCGCGATCTGCAGCTAGGCAGGAAATGAATGAAAAGGCACAAATTTCTACTCGCACACTTGTATTTTTCTTCATATTAATGTCTCAAATTGAGCTAATTGGGCACTTATTTTATATTTATTTAAAATTTAAAAAATAAATCTTTTATAAATATTTTTTTATTTTACTTTTGCAAACCGAAGCGACGTAATTTCAATTCGGAATACAAAATTTAGAAATATTTTTTAATAATAAACTGTAAGCATAAATTTATATCATATGTATTGGACACTTGAACTAGCCTCCTATTTAGAAGACGCCCCTTGGCCTGCTTCAAAAGATGAATTAATTGATTTTGCCATCCGTACAGGATCCCCTTTAGAGGTGGTTGAAAATCTACAAGAGTTAGAAGATGACGGACAACCTTTCGAAAGTATCGAAGAAATTTGGCCGGATTATCCGACTAAAGATGATTTCTTCTTTAATGAAGATGAATATTAAGAAATAGAGGCGAAAGCCTCTTTTTTTATGCCCATGAGCTTCCTGCCAATTTCCGCGTCACGCAACCCTATTCCCCAGCGACGGTTTACCACATCTTCCCAGCAAGTTGCCATTTCATGTTTTTTCAAATACGCTATTTCTCCATTTAAATAAGGGAGGCCGACTTGTAATAAGTCTGTGCCTTGAGGTATATTTTGGCAAAATTTGATGACTTTCGGGGCCAAAGAACCATAGGTTTCATATAAATGTCTGAGCGTTTCAACATTCAAAACATCTGACTTAAGAAATTGGTCTACATCAAAACGAGTACCTCCTGTAATAGGATGATTTTTGGTCAAACAGGTTGATTTTTGAACATGAAATACGTCTGTTTCAACAATATCCAAGGTATCCTCTGCCATGATTCGGTAAGTCGTCCACTTTCCTCCCATGATACTGACCAATTTACTTCTTCCATCCACCTCTACCTCATGATCCCGAACAAGTGACTTAGTATCTGTTTGCGTGGCCGTTTGAAGTTGGACTTGCAATAAAGGCCTAAGGCCTACAAAACCAGATTTTATATCCGATAGACCCGCTTTTTCTATCGCATATCGATTAAAATAGCTAAGTAAATACGCCTTTTCTTCCTCCGTAATGAGGGGATTTTCGGATAATTTGTCGGCATCGTCTGTCGTACCAACTAATACATAGCCGCGCCATGGCAATAGAAAAACGACACGGCCATCATCTGTTTTAGGGATCAACAAAGCCGTCTCTCCAGGCCAAAATTTCTTTTCTAAAACGATGTGTGCTCCCCGACTAACTTTCATTCTTTCCTGAAGGTTTGGATTAGCCAACTTTCTAATTTTATCAGTAAAAGGCCCCGTAGCATTGACCACAGCACGAACATTGAACTGGAATTCTTTGTTTCCTATTAAATCACGTGCATGGACATGGTTAATCTGTACACTTTTCTGACTACATGTAAACGAACTTAATTCCGTGTAATTTAACACAGTTGCCCCTAACATTTCTGCTTCCTGTAAGATAGACAAGGCATATCGAGCGTCATTCATTTGGCCATCGTAGTACAAAATACCGCCCACAATTTTTTTCAAATTTAGCCCGGGAACTTCCTGTTTAATCTCTTTTTTATTTAACCCGCGTGAATCCCTTAAATTAGTGGAACCCGCAATTTTATCATATAGCCACATGCCAATCCGATAGTAAGCCCGATCAAACCAAGAATAACAAGGAGTTAATAATGCTAATGGATGTGCCAAATGTGGAGCATTTTGTAGCATGGTTTTTCGTTCATGCAAGGCCTTATACACCATTTTAAATTGTTGCCAATCCAAATTTCGCACCGCTTGCTCCAAATAACGAACGCCACCATGTACTAATTTAGTAGATTTTGAGGAGGTTTGTGAAGCAAAATCCCCCTTTTCAATGACAATTACTTTGTATCCGCGAAGCGTTGCATCTAAAGCAACTCCCGCTCCTGTAGCCCCGCCACCAATCACACAAATATCATAGGAGTCCCCTAATTTTTCGAATTGCTCTTGACGGTTGAAAGACATCTTTAAATTTAATTTCAAATAAATAATAGGCAAATTACTAATATCAGATAAAATAAAACGCAAAAGATTCCATTAATATTGATATAAATGGAAGAGATTTTATAATTTTGCAGTCCTTTGAGTTAGCTACTAAAAATATCTAAGCTGCTTAAATTTAAAAGAGCGTTAAATTAGATTCCTGTAACAGGATTATTATGGCAAAGAAAGAAAAAAAAGATGTAATGGAAATCATTGAAAGTCCGGAGGCGCTTCAGCAAGAAGTAAGCAAATTGACTGGATTTTTTGAAAAAAATAAATCGGCCACTATAGGAGCAGGCATAGTCTTAATCGCTTTGGTTGCTGGATTTTTTGGGTACCAATGGTACAAAAATTCTCAGGACGTAGAGGGTGAAAAGAAATTATACAAAGCTGTTTACGCTTTTGAATCTGATTCATTGTCGGCAGCCGCGAAAGAAATGACCAAAATATCGGACGAATTTGGAGGAAATACACAAAATCTATCTGACTTATATTTGGGAATTACTTTATTGAAACAGGGTAAATATGACCAATCCATCGAAAAATTAAAGAACTTCAGTAGTACAGATTTATTGGTTCAAGCACGAGCTTATTCATTAATTGGGGATGCTTATACAGAAAAAAAATCTTTCGGGGAAGCCATAACGTATTATCAAAAGGCAGCTGAATACAAACCTAATAAATTCTTTACTCCTACCTATTTGTTAAAATTAGCAATCGCGTTTGAAGCAAATAAGCAAGAAAAAGAAGCTTTAGATACTTATTCGCAAATCACGGATAAATTTCCCGAATCGGCTGAATCCGTACCTGCAAAAAAATACAAAGCGCTTTTAGAAAGCTCTATCTCTGAATAAAAAAATATAAATGATGTTTTAAGGGATAAGAGCAAACGCTTTTATCCCTTATTATTTTAATCCCATTATTATGGCATCTGCAAATAAAAATTTAAGTGAATTTCAAACAAGCAAATTACCAGAAATTCAACATAAAAAGTTTGCCATTTTAGTTTCTGAGTGGAACCAAGAGGTAACTAATGCCTTGTTTATGGGAGCTTTTGAAACGCTAGTAACGCATGGGGCACAAGAAAAAAACATCTTCACTCAAACCGTACCAGGAAGTTTTGAATTAACATTAGGCGCTCAAAAAATGGCTCAAAATCCAGAGATTGACGCTGTAATTTGTTTAGGATGCGTGATTCAAGGAGAAACAAAGCACTTTGATTTCATTTGTCATGCCGTTGCTCAAGGACTTACGGAGGTAAGTATTAAATTTAATAAACCCGTTATTTTTGGTGTATTAACTCCCAATACGCAAGAACAAGCCATGGACCGTGCGGGAGGAAAACACGGCAACAAAGGAGATGAGGCGGCAATTACTGCCATAAAAATGTTAGCTTTTTAATTAATACGATATGCAAGTTTGGAAATTTGGAGGAACTTCCGTGGGGAAGCCCGAGAGAATGAAATCGATACGCCAACTAATCACTGAGGATGGCCAAGCGAAAGTTGTGGTACTTTCAGCATTATCCGGCACCACGAATGCATTGTTATCCATCACAGAGTCTGTAAATTCTAATAACATAGCAGAAGCCGAGGCAAAAGCTACCTTTCTTAAAGAACACTATGATTCATTTATACATGAATTATATCTGACAGATAAAGGCCTAAATGCAGGCCAAGAAATAGTCGATCGCGAGTTTGATTATATAAAAAAACTGATAAAAACCACGCCTTATAACCACAAAGAAGAAAAGGAAATGGTGGCTTTAGGAGAACTTTTATCGACCCAAATTTTTGAAGCTTATCTCCAAGAAGAAGGAGTAGATTCTTTGCTATTACCCGCCCTTGATTTCATGGTGATCGACGAAGATAATGAGCCCATCATGTGGAAAATAGAAAAAAATATTGCCGAAATATTGGCTCCACATAAAGGAAAACAAATTTTTATTACTCAAGGGTTTATTTGTAGAAATCCTTCTGGAGAAGTTGATAACCTAAAACGCGGAGGATCTGACTATACCGCTTCGCTGATTGGAGGAGCCATACAAGCTGAAGAAGTTCAAATTTGGACTGACATCGATGGCATGCACAACAATGATCCCAGAATCGTTAAGAACACATTCCCAATCCGTGAACTGTCTTTTGCTGAAGCAGCCGAGTTAGCCTACTTCGGAGCAAAAATTCTTCATCCGAGCACCATCACTCCCGCGAAGATGAAAGGAGTTCCGGTACGATTAAAAAACACCATGGAGCCTAGTGCATTTGGGACATTAATTTCTGAAAAATCAACTGATATCGAGATAAAAGCCATTGCGGCGAAAGATAATATTACGGCCATTTACATTCATTCCACACGTATGTTGAATGCCTATGGGTTTTTAAAGCGTGTTTTTGAGGTTTTTGAAAAATACAAAACTCCGGTGGACATGATTACGACTTCCGAAGTTTCTGTATCGGTAACCATTGATCAAACCACTCATTTAGACTCTATTATGAGTGATTTAAGAGAGTTTGCTGAATTAGAAAATCCAGATAAAGACCAAGTAATCATTTGCATTGTAGGGAATTTTTGGGCGGATAAAGAAGGTATTGCGATTAAAGTTCTAGAAGCGATCAAGAGCATTCCGATTCGGATGATTTCATATGGCGCATCGGAACATAATATTTCATTACTTGTGGATGCGAAACACAAAAATGATGCCTTAAATGCGTTAAACCAGGGACTTTTTTAAAAAACAAATTATGCTAACCATTCCTTTCATCCGGGCAAATTCAGAAATTACGATCCAGGGCTTGACAAAAAAGCATGTGGCGAATGCGTCAGAAATTGTACATCAATTGATTTCAATGGACGACCAGCGTAAAAGCTTATTACAACAAGCTGAGTCCGCTTTGGAAATTTCGAATGCCGCAGCAAAGGAAATAGGCATGCTCATGCAATCGGGCCAAAAAGAATTGGCAGAAGGCAAGCGCGCAGAAACAGCCGCATTAAAAGGTACAATAAAGGAAAAAGAAGAGGCGGCCAAGTCGGCAGAAAAACAGATGCTCGACTTATTAGTCACGCTTCCTAATCTACCTCATAACTCCGTTCCAGAAGGAAAAACAGCAGAAGACAATGAAGTGATGCTTACTTGGGGCTCGATGCCCGAGATGCAAGCAGATGCCCAGCCTCACTGGGATTTAATAAAAAAATATGACATTATTGATTTTGATTTAGGTAATAAAATTACTGGTGCCGGCTTTCCTGTGTACAAGGGAAAAGGCGCTAGGTTACAAAGAGCACTAATTAATTTTTTCCTTGATGAAGCCATCAATGAGGGCTATTATGAAATCCAACCTCCTATTTTAATTAATGAGGACTCCGGTTTTGGAACGGGCCAATTGCCCGATAAAGAAGGTCAAATGTATGTAACTAAAGAGGAAGGCCTTTTTTTAATCCCTACGGCAGAGGTTCCCATCACCAATTTATACCGAGATGTCATCGTTAATGAGAAAGAATTACCCATCAAAAATGTAGGACATACTCCTTGTTTTCGTAGGGAGGCAGGTTCATGGGGAGCACATGTACGCGGGCTAAACCGACTGCATCAATTTGACAAAATTGAAATTGTTCAAATCCACAAACCTGAAACTTCCTACCAAGCCTTGGAACAAATGTCTTTGCATGTCCAAGGATTATTACAAAAACTCAACCTTCATTACCGCGTTTTAAGACTCTGCGGGGGAGACATGGGTTTTGCTTCAGCACTTACCTATGATATGGAAGTTTGGTCAGGAGCTCAAAATCGCTGGCTAGAAGTAAGTTCTGTTTCAAACTTTGAAACGTTCCAAGCAAACCGATTAAAATTACGTACCAAAGTAGAGGGAAAGTCGATACTTTGCCATACGCTAAACGGCTCAGCTTTGGCACTACCTCGAATTGTAGCGGCTTTATTGGAGAATAACCAAGGCACTGATGGCATCAAAATTCCTGAAATCCTAGTGCCGTACACTGGATTTACACACATTAATTAATTCCATCTACACTTAGCCTAAATCCTTCTCCATGCAAATTGATTAGCTGGACAAAGGGATCGTCTTTTAAAATCTTCCGCAATTTAGTCATGTAAACGTCCATGCTGCGCGCGTTAAAATAAGTGTCATCCCCCCAAATTAATTTTAAGGCAAAACTCCTGCTTACAGCTTGGCCCAAATTTTCACAAAGCAATTTCATCAACTCATTCTCTTTAGGAGTTAATTTTAATTCCACCTCTCCCAATGATAATCGCATTTTTTGTGGATAAAAAATGTATCGCCCTAACTGAATTTGTTCGGCTAAGGTGGGCAATATTTTATCTGAATCGGATCGACGCAAAACCGCATGAATTCGAGCTAATAAAACTTCCATGGAAAAAGGCTTCGTCAAATAATCATCGGCGCCCAATTTAAATCCCTGTAAAGTGTCTGTTTCCATCGCCTTGGCTGTCAAAAAAATGATAGCCACTTGACGATGATTTGCGCGAATATCCTTAGCTAATGAAAAACCATCTTTTTTGGGCATCATGACATCCAGTAAACATAAATCAAATTGGCCATCGACAAAATAACCAAGCGCTTGGTCTCCATTTTGAGCCCATGTCACGTCAAAGCCTTTCTTCTTTAAAAATTCTGATAGCAACAAGCCTAAATTGGCATCATCTTCTGCTAGCAAAATTCTCGGTTGATGATTAATTTCCATAAGGTAAAGTAATAATGAATGTACTTCCAGCGCCTATAGTGCTTTCTACTTTAATTTTTCCACCATGAGCCTCAACAATCTTTTTGACATAACTAAGTCCCAATCCAAATCCCTTAACATTATGGATATTTCCTGTAGATACTCGATAAAAAGGCTCAAAAATAAATTCAAGGGTATTTTTTTCCATGCCAATTCCTTGATCATTTATTTTAATTATACAAGAATTTGCATTGGATTCAGTTTGAATTTCAACCTGCAAATGAGCCGGACTATATTTGATGGCATTATCTAGTAAATTGTGAATCACATTAGAAATATGGACTTCATCGATGGACAAAATGGAGGGATAAGCGTCTAGATTCAACAAGAGCGTCCCTTGATTTGTTTGTATTGTGGGATTAATATTTTCCGCTACATGTTGAATTAAGGTATGAATATCAAGGTCTTTTTTCTTTAAAATGATTTCCTCTTTTTCCATTTGAGCTGTTTGCAAAACCCGCTCTACTTGATTTCCTAATCGAATATTTTCATCTTTAATTATACTCAAATAACGCATGATCGCTTCATTTTTAGCAATAACGCTTTCTTCTTGGATTAATTGGGTCGCTAGAGAGATCGTGGAAATAGGCGTCTTAAATTCATGCGTCATATTATTGATGAAATCATTCTTCACTTCGGCTAATTTCTTCTGTTTCAATATGGTATTAACAGCAATATAAAAACAACCAATCATGATCATTAATAATAGTGCCGAACCCATAAAACTAACCCCCATCGTTTGCCAAATAAATTCTTGTTGGCCTGGAAAATAAACTTGCAACAACTGGTTTGAATTTTTCAAATCATTGGGAAAAAGAGGCGTAAAAAATGCCGCAGATTGAATGTCTGGATTTTTCAAAATGGGAGAGGAAGCATATACATACCCATTCTTTTTCTGATTCGAGCCAATCCCAAAAACATAATGTAAATGAATATTTTTTCCTCTGAGCTCTCGGGCCAATAAACTATCAATGTATTTAGGGGAAACTCGCTGTTCAATAGGGCGTTCCTTAAATAGAAAATCGGCAAAAACCTCTTTCGCCATTTCGGTCTTTTGAAGTACTTTTTGTAAGGCCTGCTTTTCATCCTCCACTTTTTTAGAGGCTATTTTATTTTGATTTTTTAAATCGGAATACACCTTTTCTCGGACGATTTTCTTTTCCATGCGCCTTCTATTCAATCGATTTAAGAGTCTATTCTGAGTGGTGCGATTAAACTCTTTAAGTGGCTTAGGCCTTGGGCCACCAAAAATTTCATTTAATTGTTGTTCCTCCCTCAACCTGCGATTTAATTCATTTTGTCCCCCATTTACCTGATACTCTTCTGTTATTTCGGCAATTTGACCATCAGGTAAAACAAAAGACTTGCGCACATAAACAATATCATTAGGAATTTCTACCTGAAATTGCCTTCGTAATTCACGGTTTAAAAAATGATCAGGAGAAAAATTTTCCGCTAGCTGCTCGGCGGATAGACCAACTTTATTTTCTCTTGGAGTCAATTGTGCTTTCCTCTTTGCTTTTAATTCAGAGGCAATAGAGGCCAATTTATCTTGTTGGCTTTGTAAATCTCTTTGTTTCTGCGCCAAAATAATTAATTCCTGCTTTTCGAGTTTACGTACTACCTGTTCCAAAGAACCACGAACATCTGATGAAAATTGTTCCTTTTTAGTTTCCATCATAAATCCGAGCCAATAGGCCTGAAAGGCTACTAAGCCTAACAGGGCAAAGGACATAAGACTGATGATCAACCTGATTTTTTTCTGTGTCATGGTATTATTGAACGCACAAATTTAAAACTTTAATGCAACCAAAAATAGGTTGGGGCCCAACTTAACATTTCTTAACATTTTTGAATTAAAAGGATTTCGTATGTTTGCACCTCATCAAACACAAATCATTATGAAGTGCTTTTTAATCACAGCTTTATTTTTAACTATTGGAGTTTCATCATTTGCTCAAGAAAGTAAAAAAGAAGCTACCGTGAAAATTGTTGTCATCGAAAATGGTAAGGAAAAAGTTATTGAAAGAAAATTTGCTGATATCAGTAAGGCAGATGCTGAAATTCAAAAATTATCAGATTCCCTAGATCTCAAAGTAACTAAAAAAGGAAACAAAATTGTCCGCATTGATGTCAACAAAAGTGATCGACGCGGTGGAGGACCACAATTTAAAGGCCCAGAAGGAAAGGAGTTAAATATCATTACAGAAGATTTAAGGGGTGATTTTGGTCCAAATGGCCCCGGTGCTAGAAATAGAAGCATGATTGTTAGAAGAATGAGAAAGGGTGAAAGTCCTGCAGATGTGATCATTTTTAATGATAATGACAGCGTTAATTCGCCAAAAGGCTCAAGAAGAAATTTTGAGTTTCAAAGGCAAGGTACTCCTCCTTTTGGAAATTTCATGGGAGGCAGAAAAAGAATGTGGCGTTCGATGGCGTCGAGAAGAATGAACGGCGGAATGGGCGGCGAAAAAATAGCCTTCGAAAATCAAATGAATGGGTCAAAAACAATTAAGGGTTTAATTTCATATCCAAACCAACCCTTTAATGGAAAGTTAAATGTTCGCTTTAAAGCACCTGAAAAAGGAAATGTAAGCATTTCTGTAAGCGATGTGAATGGAAAAGAAATTTCATCAGAACAAATTAAAGACTTTAGCGGTTTATATCTTGGACAAGTCGATTTAAAAAAATCAGGTCCAGGGGTATATTTTGTTCGAGTAACTCAATCTAACGATGGAGCGGTTAGAAGAGTAAAAGTAGATTAATATTTAATTCGCCTAAGGTTTGTAATTTAAAACGTCGGAATTTTACTTCCGACGTTTTTTTATTTTATTGGTACCCACAAAATTGTATCTGCAGGAACTAAGCCATTCGCACTTTTAGCATATAAAATAGCCTCCACCCTATTTTTAGTTTTAAAATTAAAATCGCCCAGTGATATCCATTCCCCTTTCAAAGTACTTGTATATCCATCCAATTTAAGTTGGACCTTAGATTTTTTTACTTTCTAAAATGGCATGTTGATCAGCGCGAGCTGTTATAGCCATGAACGTTAAGGTTTAGGAAGCGTTTTGAATGGATATAAATTCATACATTCAAGAATGTTAACTTCAAATAAATATGAATCTAAGATCAATGTCCATTCAAGTACACGGAAAAATAACAAAAGAATGACCAAATCGATTTTATATTTTTCCAAAAAACAAAGATTTTTTTCAAAAATCAAACCTCAAAAAATGATTTTGAATCCTTATTTTTTCCCAAATTGCAAGTCATCAATCTGATACAAAATGAAACATTCGCTCGTAATTATTTTTATATTTTTGAGTTTGGGTAAATTATTAGCCGCAACGGATACGCTTCAAGTAGTGCAAACGAATGATTTCAAAGTTGATGGCAGAGGTTCAAATACGGCATGGGAAAAAACTCCCTGGGTCCCATTGCAAAATTTATCGCCCGAAATCGCTCCTTATTCAAGTCAATTCAAAATTTTATATTCTGAAAAAGGAATTTATGTCCTAATGGAAGGTGATGACAATAAGGTTACGACTAAATACAAAAAAGACTTTGATGATTTATATAAAGGAGATGCTTTCGAAGTATTTTTCCACCCAAACCCTAAAGAACCTGTTTACTTTGAATATGAGATTAATGCGTTAAACAAAGAACTCGTTTTACTTGTACCCAATTTCAACAAAAAGTTTTTTGGTTGGATCCCCTGGCATTATGACGGTGATAAAAAAGTCCAAAAAGCGGTTTCAATTACGAAGGAAAAAGGGAAAATGAAAAAATGGTCGGCTGAGTTATTTTTCCCTTACTCCCTATTTAATCCACTAGACAATACCCCTCCAAAACAACATACTTTCTGGCGAGCTAATTTTTATCGATTAGATTATGATCAGGAAAAGATGGCCAAATCGGCATGGATTCCAGTAAAAGGAACCTTTCATGAATTTGAGAAATTTGGTTATTTAAAATTTAACTAAAATAAAGAACCCGTCTGAGCTTTTGGTTCAACACCTATATGCCTGTAGGCCTTTTCGGTTGCCTCACGTCCTCGTGAAGTCCTTTTCAAGAAACCTTCTTGGATCAAAAAGGGCTCGTATACTTCCTCAATGGTCTCAGCCTCTTCACCACAAGCAGTTGCTATTGTAGTTAAACCCACAGGTCCACCCTTAAATTTTTCAATAATTGTGGTTAAAATTCGGTTATCCATTTCATCCAAACCGTTCTGATCTACGTCCAAGGCATTCAATGCTATTTTAGCAATCTCTACGTCTATGATTCCAGATCCCTTTACCTGAGCAAAATCTCTAGTACGACGCAGTAAATTATTTGCAATACGAGGTGTACCTCTGCTCCTTCGGGCAATTTCAAAAGCTCCCGTTTCGTCAATGGGCATTTTTAAAATAGCAGCAGAACGCTTGACAATTTTAGTTAAAAGGACCGCATCGTAATATTCTAATCGGGCATTAATGCCAAAGCGAGCACGTAAAGGGGATGTTAATAATCCAGCCCGAGTCGTGGCACCAATGAGTGTAAATGGATTTAAGCCTATTTGAATACTTCGGGCATTTGGGCCTGAGTCCAACATAATATCAATTTTATAATCCTCCATCGCAGAATATAAATATTCTTCAACAATAGGATTTAGGCGATGAATTTCGTCGATAAAAAGTACATCAAAGGGTTGCAAATTGGTCAATAAACCAGCCAGATCTGAGGGTTTATCCAACACAGGACCCGATGAAATTCGCAAGGTCGAGCCTAGTTCATTCGCAATAATATGCGACAGAGTTGTCTTGCCTAATCCAGGAGGGCCATGCAATAAAACGTGATCTAATGCCTCTTCGCGCGCTTTTGCAGCACCTACAAAGATTTTTAGATTATCAATGATTTTTCCTTGCCCAGAAAAATCAATAAAGCTTAAAGGACGTAAGGCCTTATCAAATTCCTTTTCTTGAGGATTCAATGATTCAGATTCACCTGTTAAATAATCTTCCCGCATCTATTGGCCAATATTTCAAATTTGAATTCAAAGATAATTTTTTTATTGCGAAGATTTCATAGTTTTGGCAAACCAAAATAAAAACCTAAAACTATGTCATCAATTTTTATGGGCGAACTCGCCGGTACAGCTACGTTATTATATCTTGGAAATGGTGTCGTGGCGAACATGCTTTTAAAAAACACAAAGGGAAATGGAACTGGATTACTAGCTATTGCAGCTTGTTGGGCTTTTGCAGTGACCATAGGGATTTTCGTTTCAACCTATTTTGGTTCATCTGGTGCTCATTTAAATCCCATAGTGACGATAGCCGGCTGTATTAAGTCAGGTGATTGGGCATTATTTCCTACCTACATAGGAGCCCAGCTAATCGGTGCGATGTTAGGCCAATTATTAGTTTGGTTACACTACAAACCACATTATGACGCAACGGATGATGCTGGAGCGATTAGAGCATCTTTTTGCACAGATCCTGCTATCAAAAATACGCCTTTTAATTTTATTTCGGAGGCTTTTGCCTCTGCCTTAGCCATTGTTGCATTAGGAACTTTCTCAAGTATTGAACATGG
>Ga0114958_10000993_pt1 | contig 23192 bp, 16 predicted proteins | sample C_130208_EF_Meta_FD_89577 | JGI IMG/M metagenome (GOLD analysis project Ga0114958, IMG submission 89577) | Freshwater microbial communities from Lake Croche, Canada to study carbon cycling - C_130208_EF_MetaG | ecosystem: Environmental > Aquatic > Freshwater > Lake | place: Lake Croche, Canada... | reverse complement strand
TGGAACCCAAAGAATCGGGAACTCACTCCCTCGGATGCGATCCCGATTCTTAAGAAATATGGGGGGAAGGGGCGCCTCCCGAATTTCAAGATTTTTGCCCAGAGTTGTGTCCACAAGTCCTACGTAAATCGCCCCGAACTATGGCAAGAGCCGGGCGAGATCACGGTGCTGGCCGAGAAGCCCGACCACTGTTTGCCGCTCCGGGACGAGGACAATGAGGAGCTCGAGTTTCTGGGGGATCGGGTGCTCGGCCTCTGCGTCGCCACCTATCTGTCCAAGCGCTACCCGGGACAGGGGGAGGGCTTCCAGACCCGCATTCTGAGCCGTATTGTCAACAACAAACAGCTGGGGGTCCTCGCCAAGAAGATGGGGCTGGGGCCCTGGATCATTCTGAGCCGGCACATGGAGGATGTCTGCGACGGTCGCAACAATCTGCGCATTCTGGGGTCGCTCTTTGAGGCCTGGATCGGGGCCCTGTATCACCAGGAGGCGGATGTGGGCCGAGGCTTCCAGGTCTGCAACGACTTTCTGATTCAGATTATCGAGCGGCACATTGACTTTGTCCAGATTATCACGGAGGACACGAACTACAAGGACCAGCTGTTGCGCCTGTTCCAGTCGAAATACCATGTGCCGCCCCGCTACAAGGAGGTCCACATTGAGGGACCGCCGCATGACAGGACGTTTACAATGGGGGTTCTGGACCCGCACGATAATGTCGTGTCGGTGGCGACGGCCAGGAACAAGAAGGTGGCGGAGCAGGAGGCCAGCCGATTAGCCCTGGAACTGTTGAGTTAGCCCTTGATGGGTAGGGTTAGTAGAGAATGGAGGAGGTGATGACCTGGCCGGTGAGGGCGTCGTAGCGAATCCGGTCCAGGCGTTTCTGAAGAGAGGGGTCCTCTTTCCGTACATCCGCCACCTTTCGAAGAGCGGGCTCTAGTTCATGAAAGACGTAGCAACAGACGTCGTTGATATATAGAAGAAATAGGTCCATGCTATTTCTTCTGTATAAATAAGTAGAGTGATGGGTGGAGGTTCTTCGAAACCTGCGCCTGTTGTTCCTGTTGCTGCTACTGCTGCTACTGCTGCTCCTCCTATTGCTACTGTTGCTGCTACTGCTGCTACTGCTGCTCCTCCTATTGTTGCTGCTACTGCTGCTCCTCCTATTGCTACTGCTGCTCCTGTTGCTGCTACTGCTGCTCCTCCTATTGCTACTGTTGCTCCTCCTATTGCTACTGTTGCTGCTACTGCTGCTCCTCCTATTGCTGCTGTTACTGCTCCTGTTGCTGCTACTGCTCCTCCTATTGCTCCTGCTCCTCCTATTGCTCCTGCTGTTGCTGTTGCTGCTCCTACTGTTGCTCCTGTTGCCCCCCTTTCCGGTAAAAAAACGCTCACACTTGCCAAATTTACCACCCTATTGGGATCCCTTGTAGCAGACCAAACAAAGACACCCCTTGACGGACGACCTATGAACCCTTCCACGTTACAATTGGAAAAACTTATAGAACCAAAGTACGTGGGCCAATACGAGGCGATTCTCACGGTATTGTCGTATTTTACCCGTCTTAATTACGAAAAGGGTGCTCGTCTTGTCACGACCATGTTCAAGTTTTTGAATTATAGCCCGATTGTATTCAACACGGCATTGTCGTATGCCAAGTATGCGACTCTGCCTGAAACAAACGAAACGGACACGACAACGACAGTGCCAAATGGGTATATGCTCTATGTGAAGCAACAAGACAATCGGGCCTCTATTACGGTCCATAATGAATTGAATATGTTTCCAGGAGAAACCGTTCTGATAATCAGTTTCAAGGGCACTCTGTCCCCGTGGGCTATGCTAAAGGACCTCAATGCGAGCTATCGGAAATTGACGGACCTGTACGGTCCTGACTTATTCAAGGAGGTGGCGGAGACGGCCAAGCAACGACAGGGCTCGAGTCCTGTGAACCCCTTTGGGGCCCATACCGGTTTTGTGAGCGGGATGATGGGATCGGTGCCAGGCGTGGTAGACAATACGGGAATGTACGGCCTTGTGATTGAAAAAATAAACTATTTGCTGAAACAAACGCCTAGTATAAAACGCATTCTCGTAACCGGCCATTCCTTAGGGGGCGCCTTTGCGTCTTTGATGGGACTCGGTCTCGCTCAGATGAAGAAAAATGGTTCGTTTCCGGAACAAAATATCCATCTCATAACGTTTGGGTGTCCCAAACTCGCCTCCGATTATACTCGCAATGTATTTAACGGATTGTTGATGGAAATGTGTACAACGCTTGACCGTGTTACCACGGCCCCTCGATACAATCTAGGCCTATCGGTGGCCGATCCTGTGCCGCTGGTCCCCCCTCATATGGACCATCCAGGGTTTATGGTTCTGAAGATGGAGACCAAGACGCAGAGTCGAACGGGACGTACGAAACATGTGCGAGAACTTCGGGATGAACTTGCGAATATCAAGCCCCAGCAGAATTTGTTATCGACCCTTGTCTCTCGAAATTACAGTCCGTTGCCCTATTATAAAGAATTCTTTCAGTGGTTTTCGGACACACAGAAGATTGGAATTACGGAGGCCGACTACAAGGGAATGATTGAAAGCACGCCGAATGGCACGATTCTTGTGGGTAGCACGGAACGGGCCAAAAAGGTTCGGACTTTTGTACTTAAGACGCTTGGCATTACAGCGGCTGCGGCCGACAAGGCTTCTGCCGACGAGGCGGCTGTGGCAAAGACTGTTGAACAAGAGGCTGCTACGCATAGGGAGGACATTGGCATAATAGAGAGAATAGAAGCAGAAGAGAATCCTGGGCCATCAGAACAGACTGTCGCAGTAGGGGGGCGACGCAGAATGAGAGGAGGGGGGGCAAACACGGATGCATATAAAGCAGAAACTGTACGCTATCAGCCAAATCATGTAGTCTATTCGTGCTCTCAAATAACGGCAGGGATGCCCGTGATGGGCTGTCATTTAGGATATATGGGCGTATCGGGAGTAGGAACATTATCGACCAATGTGTTTAAAGGGAAGACGTTTAACAAATATGTGGAATTATTTCATAAATCAAATGGATGGACCTATAGGCTGGATGTAGATAAAAAACTCTCTTCTCCACCTCTTGCACCTGTGAATAATAGACAGGTGGTAAATCCGCTTACAGGGGGTAGGAGACTCCGCACAGCTCGGCGTAGGAGAACTCAACGTAGGAGAACTCGACGGGTCTCTAGGAGGAAATAAACTATACTAGACGGTAGAGACAGCAACCCATGTCCAATCGGAATTTTGACTTTTCCTCCATTGTCAAGATTCTGAACGCCCAGAACAATGCCAATTACTATAACCGACAGCAGGCCGTTGTCCAGGCGACGTCCGGCATTCCCTATACGACGGAACTCCAGCAGTTCAATCCGCAGACGGGCAATTATGATGCTGATACGATTGCCACGCTTCAGGCGGGCCAGCAGGCCTATTACTTTAAGGGGCTGCCGATTACGACGGTGCTGTCTCCGCAGCAGTTTACGACGAACACTGGATCGGGATCTGCTCCTGGTCCTCCTCCCGACGCCCCTGTCCTGCTCAGCGTGACCCCTGGAGATACACAACTATCGGTGGCCTATTCTCAGCCGGCAGGACTTATCCCCATCACCAACTATTTGTACTCGACCGACGGAGGCACCACCTTTACGGCCTTTAGCCCCGCTTCGACGGCCAATCCTCTGATCATTACGGGGCTCACGAACGGGCAGACCTATACGGTGGTGCTCCAGGCCGTCTCGTCAAACGGGACCTCGGCGTCGTCCAATTCACTCCCGGGTACGCCATCATCACCATTTATTTACAGTTTTGTTTATTCTGGAGCGAATCCTGTATTAAACTATATTCCTGTTATTACGACTGGGACTGGAACACTAACAATATCAAGTTCATTTACCCAAGTTGGAACGACCTATACGATAACAGTCAGTTTGATAAGTTTTATAGATAATCCATCATCTACAAAAGGAATATCATTTAATTCAAGTGTAGCAGTGAATAATTTTTATAAAGTAATTCCTGTTACAATTCAACAATTTGGATCAATTCCTTTTTCCCGAGGAGGGTCTGTTTTTATTAATTTGGCACAGTTAACCATTTCACCAACAACAATCCCCGTTATTTTACCAACTACATCGTTTGGTAATTTATTTTTTGGTTGTACAGATTTTAATTCAGATATCAGTGCTTGGGATACGACGAATGTGACAAATATTAATGGTATGAGTGGTATGTTTCGTCTGGCGACAGCCTTTAATCAGCCCATCGGAACTTGGAATACGGCTGGTGTGAAGAATATGAGTAATATGTTTAATAGTGCGTCTGCCTTTAATTCAGATATCAGTGGTTGGAATACGGGGGCTGTGACGACTATGGCACGTATGTTTGAGAGTGCGACAGCCTTTAATCAGCCCATCGGAACTTGGAATACGGCTGCTGTGACGACTATGGATAGTATGTTTCGTTCTGCGTCTGCCTTTAATCAACCCATTGGGGATTGGAATACGGCGCTTGTGACAAATATGCAAGCTATGTTTAATCTTGCGTCTGCCTTTAATCAGAACATTAGATATCAGGCTTCTGGATCTAAATGGGATACAGCGGCTGTGACGAATATGGCAGTTATGTTTACTAGTGCGACGGCCTTTAATAATGGACAGGGGTCTGGGGCACCCTTGGGTTGGCTTACAACAGGGGTCACATTGCCTATTGCAACATTTAGAACGGGGAGTGCCCTTTCAAATGCGAATAATATAAATAACCTCGGGGCACAAATTGGTACGTAAGCCCCCCTGTAGTTACTACTTTTTCCTACCAGGTCCTCCTAATCATTTTTTTTGGGGGTGATGCCTAAAACCCCCAATGCCCCCTCACCAGTCCAAACAGTTGATTCGCCACCGCTTGGCTCGCCCCGTGGGCCGACGGACAGTGGATGCCCCCGTACTGCCGGCTGATGCCTGCCGAATCCGCAATCGCCTGCCACGTCGGCCAGGAGAGCGTGATAGGCACAGAAGGAACGACAGAAGGCTGGACCCGGCTGGACCCAGAGGACACCACCACCGACCCATAGGGGTTTATCTGTGTTCCAGTAAACATAGGACTCATTAATGTCAGGTCGGAAAGGACTATAATCCCGTCCGACCGAACAGAAGGCCCGAACCACTGCGTCATCGTGGTCGCAAAGACCTGCGAGAAGGCGCTGTGCCCTGACGGAAAGTCGGGGAAGCCCGGCGTGACAAAGGACGCCTCTTGGTACGGAATCCAGGACTCGCCCGAAATGCTGACGCCGTCAAACCTCGTCACGGTCTGGCCGTAAAACAAGCGCCGAACCTCCTGAATCGGCCTCGCCTGTAAATAGGCCCGTTTCAGGCCCCAGACGACCCGCCCCGCCTCAAAGAGATTCACGGCGAGTTGTAGGCCTGAACGCCAAAAGACGGTGGGACCGAGGGTCTCAAACACCTGGTACGTCGACACGTAGTTCTTCCAGAACCAGACCATCATGCCAGGGGGCGTGACGGTCCCGGGCCCTCCCGCCCACCACTCGGCCGTCACCTTTTCGGTATCGGTCAGGGCCGCCGTCATGGCTACGAGGTCCCCGATTTCGGTTATCCGTTGCCCCGTGGTCGGGAAGAAGGGAGCGGCCGTTCCACTCAAATCCGACTCATCCCCCGAACTCAAACAGGTGGAACTCACGTCATGCCACGCATAGGTGTAGTATTTTTGACGGGTCGTCCCTTGAATCAGAAGGGGCGTCCATAGGCCCGGATTCGGGTAACTAGCAGGATCGACGGTTCCGTTGACGTCCAAATAGGTGGCGCCGTTGGGAAAGACGGAAGGGGCGTTCGCCGGCGTCCCCCCTGTCGAGGCCGCAGAAGAGCCGTCCGCACCCCTGTACGTATACCACGAGGTCCAGGCGCTGAGCCAGCCGGCCCAATTCCCCGCCGTCATGACGCCTATCTGGGCCGACGTCTGCTGGGCCGGCGTCCAGCGCCGAATCCCCTGTTCGAACGTCAGAAGCGGGGCAGAATCGTAGCCCGGGACCATTGTGGACATGACCTGAAGAAGGATCAGCGTCGTCCATGTACTCTGGTCCGCCTCGTTCAAAGAGGTCGGCTGGACCGACCAGTCCCATTGATCCGTGACGGCCGGCAACAGGGGACCTAAAGCCGCCTGGGTCCAGTTGAAGCCGCCGGCGACGGAGAGGAACCAGCGATAGACGGTGCGACTCATGACGGTGGGCCCTCCAGGGGTCGTGAGAGGTGCACAGTAGACCAGGAGTTGCTCGAGGGCCAGGAGGACCGCCGTGTCGGTCTGGTAGCAGGGATCAACCGGCGTGGTATCAAACGGACCCAGGGCCGTACAGCTACAGGGCACGCTCGGAATCGACAGAAGGCAGGGCTTGGTCCACGTCGTATAGGAGCCGTTGGCGATTTGACCCATGACGGAGGCGTCGTAATTGGACGTCTGGGGATTGATGGAAGGATATACGAACAGGGGGTTGGACTGGTCGGTCAGGAGGCGCTGGCGCTTGAAAAAGTCGGCGGCGGCCCGGTCCCGTCGGAGAGACGTCAGAACAGAGGCGTCGTAATTCCGCTGGGTCATCCTAGTGATAGACGATTCTTTTTCGCTACTCCCTATAGGTGGCATGGACGCATCCAAGATAACGGAACTTCGCCAGAAGCAGGCCAACGTATTTATAAACAGGCGTCAGCCGGCCATGGACGCTTCGACGCTGACGTGGCAGCGCCAAATCATGTCCTCTCGGTACATTCCCACGCCCACTCTTGTGGGCTCTAATTGGCAGATGGCGGGAGGAAACGTTCCTGGATGTCAGACAGGGGGCGGCATGAGCCAGGTGAGCATTGGCTCTGCGGGCGTGATGGCAGGAGGCTATCGCATGGCGGGCGTCTCGTCGTCGACACCGGCCACGGCCAATCCGCCGCCGCTGTACCCCAACCCGATGTTCAACAACAAGGGGTCCGGGTGTTTTGTCTACACGAGCGAGCAGATTCTGTACAAGAACGCTGGTGATCAGATGTGTGCCAACTACAATTCTGTGGGAGATGGCAACGTCAACGCCCCCCTATATGTTCAGTTGCCGAGATGCTTTTGTAGCAACGCCGATATCTTCTACCAGAATGGAGATACAACGAAACTGGTGGTCCCGCCAGGGGCGGATGTGTCGGGTGACTGGCTCAATCCCTATTTGCCGATTCCGCAGCCGTACATACAGAATACCCAGCCCCCGTGTGTGACTTGTGGGAATTACAGGGTGAATATCAACGGTGAACCGAATGTGAATGCTACGTTTGTCCACGACCCGGTAGTGTCTACGACGCAGAATGGCGCCACTGTCTACAGTACGGTGGCTCCGAACCTTGTCTTTATTCCCAACAATGATGGGACTACGAGGGGTACCCTTGTGGCGGATGGGACGACAAAGCCGAGGGCGACTGATAAGAACGTTTTGCCGTGAACAGAACGTTCAAGGAAGTAGTCCTTCTTCCGAGCTTTAGCTCGGAAGAACGTTTTGCCGTGAAGCATTCACGGCAAAAATCCTTCTCCAGAGCTAAAGCTCTGGAGAACGTTCTTCCCTGAACGGAACGTTCAGGGAAGTAGTCCTTCTCCAGAGCTAAAGCTCTGGAGAACTGTGTTGCCCTGAACTATCTTTATAGGACGAATAGGTAGAGGATGGCTGATGTAGCGTCAAAAAAGGGCCTAAAAAAGTTTGTACCAGGAGCGGCTTCAAAAGTTGTTAGAAAGGCAACGGGAGAAGAAGCAGCATCCGTGGTTCCAAGTGCTTCGGGCGCAGTAGCAACCTCCTTCAAAGGACCTGAAGCTGCTACTGCTGTTACTGCTGCTACTGCTGCTACTGCTGCTACTGCTACTGTTACTGCTACTGTGCCTATTAAGTCAAAGACGGTTGCTTTTGCTCCTGTAACTGCTGCTACTGTTGCTACTGTTGCTACTGTTGCTCCTGTAACTGCTGCAGCAGCTAAGCCAAAGCCTGTTACGGTTGTTGCCGCTGCTACAGCAGCGCCTGTTGTTAAACCAAAGCCTGTAACAACAGCAACAGCAGCAACAGCAGCAACAGCAGCAACAGCACGTAAAGACCGCCTCCAGCAGCTCCTCGACCTTCCTCCCGAGGCCGAACCCCACGTAGCCGACTATAACGACTACGAAGACGCCTTTGTCGAAAAGGTCGAAGAGACACCCCTCCTGAAGGGCTATGACGAAGGGCAGCGACGACACGAAGAGGGCAACACCTATCGGTTACCCACTTCCGTCTACATGCCCTCTAGTCGCACGCCCTTTTACAAGTTCATCAGCAAAACCTACGCCGAACAATTCAGTCTCCCTACGGTCGTCAAGGACAAGGTGCTCGACCCAGCCGCCTGTGAAAAACTCATGAGCGGCGGCCCCAGTCGTGTCGAGCCCTTCTTGTACCAGCAATTCATCAAAGAATACATGCGACAGAGCAGTCCCTATAGGGGGATGGTGGTCTACCACGGGCTCGGCTCGGGCAAGACGTGCTCAGCCATTCTGGCGTCCGAGGCCCTCTATGGCCAGTCCAATAAACGCCTCATTGTCATGACGCCCAAATCCCTCCGAGCCAACTTTCTCAACGACATTGTCTTTGCCTGCGGCTTCCGCCACTTTTCCCCCACGAACTTCTGGACGGCGCTGCCCCTCACAAAGGACGGGAATTCCATCATTGTCAATGAAATGTACGCCCGGTCCATCATGTCTTTAAGTAGGGAGTACATTGAGCAGTTAAAGGCCCGGCCGAGGCCGGCCATGGTCTGGATTCCCGATTTCAGCAAGACGCCCGAGCAGTCGAATTTCAAGGCCCTCGAGCCCAGACAGCAGGACGAGATTATGGTCCAAATCAACGAAATGATCACCAATAGGGTGGAGTTTATTAGCTACAATGGCATCACGGGCAAGAAGCTCAAGGATATTGCATGTAACAAGCCCGAGTATTTTGACAATGCGGTCATTGTCATTGACGAGGTTCACAATATGATTCGTCTCATGAACGGGTCCATTGTGCCCTATTTGACGACGAGGGGGGGAGTGGGAAAGCATCGCAAAGTCAAGGCCGAGAAGGTCGAGGTGGGCCGATGGAAGCCCCTGCTGTGCGACGATCCGAAGAAGAACTACAAACGGGGCTACCTTCTGTATCGGCTTCTGTGCGGGGCCCGCAACAGCAAAATTATTGGCCTGTCGGGCACGCCTCTCATCAACTATCCGGTGGAGCTGGGTATTCTGGCGAATGTTCTGGCGGGATACATTGAGTGCGCCGAGATTGCGCTGACGAGCCCGAGCCCTGCCAAGGCGGAGGCCTTTCGCCTGTTGGCTGAGAGGGATCCTCGGGTCGACTTTATCCGTATCGAAAAGGGTGACACGGGACACAAGGTGACGATTACCGTTTTTCAAGAGGGTTATGTGAAGGTGACGGCAACAGCAGCAACAGCAGCAACAGCAACAACAACTCCTGCAGGTCGTGAGGCATCCTTTGCGGGGGTAGTCCAGAGTGATGAGCCAGAGGCCCAGGTCGATATTCGGGCAGTCGTGGCCCGCCTTCGATCCGCCTCCGAGCCCGGCCTCATCGTGGCCGAGCCCACCTATACGGCTGTGGAGCGCCTCCCCATCGAAACCAAAGTGTTTGAAAGTAATTTTATAGAGGCCGGGCCTGACGCCACTCCTACATTAAGGAATGCCAACATGTTTGTTCTGAAGAAGCGCCTGGCTGGCCTCATTTCCTATTACCGAGGCGCTGGGGAAAGTTTTTACCCGGCCGTTACAAAGGACGAGACGATTCAGTGTAATTTGAGTAATCACGCAGCCCTCATGTATTATGACACACGCCTTATTGAGATTGATGCTGAAAAGAAACTCAGGGCCAAAAAGTCAGATGATAAGTTGGATGCCGTGTTTGCCCAGGTCGAACTGTTTGGCGTGAATCCGCCCCCTGACAGTTATCAGTTTAGGAGCCGAGCCCTCTGTAATTTCGCATTTCCGATGGCGATTAATCGCCCCTATCCAGAAAGGGAGGGAGAGGAGGAGGTTGATATGGGAGAGGAGGGAGACGACTATGAGGATGATGAGGCGGAGGATGGGGGGGCTTCTGTTCGGTCTGAAATTCAGGACGAAGAGGATGCGGCGGCCAGATTATTGGAGGAGGAAGAGGGGGAAGAAGAGGCTCCTTCTTCTGGCTCTTCTTCTGGCTCTTCTTCTGGCTCTTCTTCTGGCTCTTCTTCTTCCAATAGTTCCCCTTCAGAGGGAGAAGCAACCGAAGCAGAAGAAACAGAAGCAGAAGAAACTGTTCTGGAGGGGGGAGGGCCTACCGATCCGCCTGTAGCTAAGAAGAGCATTCCTGCGGCCATCGCCGCCTCAGCCTCAAAGGCAGTCTCTGCCATCACAACCGCTATAGAGGCGGCGGTAACCCCTGCGCCCGTCATACCCTACAATGAAAAAATCAAACGGGCCATGGCCCGTCTGAACAAGGACCGGGCCCTGTATCTGAATCTGGAAAACCCCGAAGAAAAGGCCCGACTCTCCAATTACAGTCGCAAACTCCACGAAATTCTGGTTCGCATGAAGACGGCCACGGGCCCCGTCATGGTCTACAGTCAGTTCAAGACGGTCGAGGGTCTCGGCGTTCTCGGAATCGCCCTCAAGGCAAACGGATACGATGAAATCGGAATTCAGCGATGGGACGGGAATACCCCCGTATTTACCGACGAAACGCTCGCATCGATTCGAAAGGGGCCGTCGTTAGGTGCCATCCCCAAGCGATTCATCACCTTTTCGGGAGACAGTGGAGACCGACCTGCCCAGCGAGCCGTCCTCATCAACTTGTTTAACGGACAGTGGGCCAAATTGCCTCGGGGCGTCAAGACCCTGTTCGAGAAGGCCGGATTCGACATGAACACCAAATACACGCACGGCGAGATTTGCGGCTGTATCGGCATCACGTCGGCGGGGGCCGAGGGCATTTCGCTCCGCAACGTGCGCCAGGTCCACATCATGGAGCCCTACTGGAACATGGTGCGTATCGAACAGGTCAAAGGACGAGCCGTCCGTATTTGTAGTCACATGGACCTGCCGATCGAGGAGCGAAACGTGGAAATCTTTACCTATATCGCCACCTTTTCGGAAGAACAAATGCCGGGAATTCCTGCTGTCATTGTAAAGAACGATTCGAGAGGCTATCGGGTCATTACGACGGACGAGGGCATTCTGGAAGTGAGCAAACGGAAGGCCCTCATTAACGCAAAGATGTTGCACCTTTTAAAAGAATCGGCGGTGGATTGTAAGATGAACCAGCCCGATAACGAGCTGCTCACGTGCTTTGCCGTCGAGGGCAAAAATCCCTATATGTTTGACCCCGATTTAGCGAAAGACATTGTGACGACCGTGTCGGAATACGGACGGGCACCCTCTGTAGCAACAGTAGCAAGAACAGCAGCAACAGCAGCAGCAGTAGCAGCAGAAAGAACAGGGGCAAAGGATCAGAAGACAATTGTACTTGCCAAAATTGTCATTCCTGAAAACGGAGTCAATGTGGAGTATATACTCGGTCCCGAAGATCCGGTTACACGGGAGGTGAAGGTATATGCCCAATCGGACAAGGAATTCGCAAACCCCCTCTATAGGGCGCTTGCTGTGCCGAGCCCGAGCGGAGGTATTGCCTATAGGGGAGTCAAGCGTGTTAAGCCTCTAGCGGCAGCAACAGTAGCAACAGTAGCAGCAACAACAGTAGCAGCAGAATAGCAAATCCCTTTTCGTACCGTTAAGAATATAATTACGCCCCCTACAATTTGTAGGGGGCGTAAATTTATACTAAGCGGTATTCTATAAAGTGATTGAATCAAATCATTTTATAGTAGTTCAGGCTGTTACAGGCTTAGCTCAGGCCGTTACAGGTTGTGTAACCTGCATCAGGCCGTTACAGGCTGTGTAACTTGCCAATTATTCAGGGCGTCTCGCACAAGTTCAGGACCCGTCGGCGCCTGACTAAAGAAGTGAATCCAGGCGATATTGAGCTGGAACGTGGGACTGACTGCCCGACCAGGTATCGCATCGCCAAAACTAAGCACAGCATAGGTAAACTGATTGGCAACAGGCACAAGGGACGGCGACGACACGGTCGAGAACTTGAAGGTATTGGTAACAACATTTGTGAGATTCGTCGTCGGCATCTGGGCATAGCTCAGAGTCTGGATTGAAAATAACCAAGAGGGGGAGCCAACGGGCATCGAGGCCACCATCATGTACCACGTGCCAGGTGTGATGAAAATACCCGTATAGGTGGCAGCAACGACACCGTCCGACGTGGTCCCCGAATAGGTGACCTGATTGTCAGAGCCGAGATAGACAATTAGACTAATGGCGGGATTAGAGGGGGAGTTGTGTAAAAACAGGATATTTCCAGAGGAAGTACCGTTCGTCATAAAGACGGCGGTGAATGTATTGATAACGCCGTACGACAGGGTGGGAATGTAGAGAGTCCCTGCGCCCCCGTTCATTTGTATGTATCCGTTCTTGCCAGGCGATTTGAGTACCATATCGGTGCTTCCATTATATGCAATACCTGTCGCCGAGGTAATCGGCTGGAGAATATCAGAATAAAGAATATTCTGGAAGGCTGAGCGACTGGTGGCTGGGTCCAGTTCAATCATGATCCAAGGGGCCCGTGGTCCCTCCCGGACCAGAGTGGGAATCACGGGCGTCGAACTCGACTCGGTAAAGGTAAGGGAAGGGGAGCCTGAAATCTGCATGCGAAGTACGTTTGGTTCGGTCGCACTCAGAGGGAAGGTGGGGCCTGTGGTCGCAGACAGGGCCGTCGTATTCCTAAACGTGGGCTGATTCTGGGTAAGATAGGAAATGGGAGCGTTCGAGGAGAGGATGTAGGGCGTGGCAACCCCTACTCGCAAGTCCGTGCTGGTCATGAATACAACGGCCCCATTTATCATATAGCTGGCAATTGCGGATAGGGACGGGATGACGGTTTGGACCACAATGTACCAAAACCCGCCTGAATTCACGGCAAACCCGATGAGGTCGATGCCGGGACTGGGTGGATTGACCCGGTTGGTGAAGAGGGCGTCGACGGTGATGCCACGGAGCTGGGCCAAAGCGAGGCTCTGCGTCTGGTACGCCTGCTGGACCTGTTGGTCCATGCTGAGAAAGCCCTCCCGTTTGTAGCCAACTGTTCCTTTCCGTTTCATCGTGAATCCCTCGTTCGTGGACGGCCCCTTGGCGTTCGCATTGAGGGAACTCAAATACTGTAGAAACTGGCCCCAGGTTCCGAGGGTCGAATAGTAGGTGAGGGCGGGCTGGTTGGAGGAGGAGGGGTACATGGTCCCGTTCTCATTGCCCCCCGCCTTCAAAAAGGCCTTCTGGAGGCAGGAGGGGTCGACGGTCGCCATCGGCGTGGTCGGCAGCAACTCGCTACAAAAGTCGTACTGGTTGATGGCGCCGGCCTGGAGGCAGAGGTCTCGAGCCGAGGCCCCGAGGGCCGAGGTGGGAGGGGAAGAAGCCGAGGCTGCCACCGTCGCAGCCTCTTGGAGGGCGGCTGCCACGGTGGCCTGTCCCTGTTGGTACATGGACAGGTTGAAGGGCTTGGTGGCCACCTTGTTGTAGAGGGTCATCGAGGTCAGGTTTCGAGCCGTCGCCATATAGTCGGAGGACGTGGCACCCGTACTCAGGGCCAGGGACAGGGCTCCCTGGTCGCACCCGGCCTGTGTCAGAATCTGCTCGAGGCAGGGGACGGAGAGTTGGCCTGATGCATTGGGCGTACAGGTGGGCTGCTGGGGGCCTGGACCGGGCCCTCCTCCTGCGGAAGGAGGAGCAGGACAGGAGGTGGCACTCGTGACGAGGGAGGAGGGGCTGCAGTTGGTCATGGTCGTCCTCGGATACAGGACCTGGCCGGCCGCATTCACGGGTACGCCCTGGCCAATGTCCGTACAGTAGCCGCAGCCTGAATAGGGGTCGGCCCCGACGTTTGAGCAGGTCTTGAGCGATTTACAGACATCGGTGCGGACCTGCTGCTGGGCTTGTCCGAGGTCCCAGAACCACTTCTGATAGGGAGGGGTCTGCGACCCTCCTACGGCCTGGAGGGGGCCCGACGAAGTCCCGAGGTACCCCTGCGATAGTTGGGGGATCGGGCTGCCGCTGGTAGGGGGCGTGTACATCCAGCCACAGCGGACCCTCTGGTTCGGATCCTGGGAGCCCGCCAAATCGTCGAGAGAGCCCGCCACGCAGTTCTGCTGGCGGGTGAGAAGGGAAGGGGCGGGGCCTGTGGGCCGAAAGATGCGCTGGACTTCGGGCACCACGTCGATTACGGATCCTGTCCTCGGGTCGACGTTCTGGAGAGCGGTCTGGAGTTCAGAAGGAGCCGGATAGGAGGAGCCGGTGGGAATCATTCTCGGCAAGAAGACATTGTATTGATAGCCCTGTTGCTGTGTGTAATTTGTTTGCGCATTCGAATCGAATGCCTCGAGCTGCGCTAATCTGCGGAACATGATGGTCCTCCCTACTCCCTCTTGGGAAAGTTCGGGGGGGGGATGCGACCCCGCAGGGTCACCTCCCCTGCCCTGCGGGCTAAGCCCCCCTCAGATCGGCTGGGGCGGGTTGGGGCAGAGAATAGTCTCTAGAGTCTATTTGGCAGGGGGTTATTAGCAGGGGGTTAGGGGGAGGCTAGGGCGGTATTCGCCGCCCTAGAGGTCCCCCTTCTTGTGGACATAGGAATACAGAAAGCAGAGGATGCCAATGATTACGCTGTTTAAAAACATGAATTCCCAAGGAGCAATTCCGTCCATAATATGATTCCGCATATAGGGACTGAAGGTTTTGAGAAAGGACAGGCCTGCGATTGCCTGAATCATGGTAGGGTACAAGGGGATTTAGTCGGAAAAGGGGCTATTCCATGCATTTGTGGTTTGATTGAATGGATTGATTGTCAGGCTGCTCGGAATGGAGGAGGGGTCGGGCTTGGGGCCATAGCAATGTACGCCGGCTGCGGCGGGTGTTCCGAACTGGTTAATTCCTATTGCCCCGCAGCCTGACACGGCGACTGACATGGGATATTGTGCCGTTAAAATCGGTGGAGGCGTCTGGGAGGAGGTGCCGTCGGCGACCCATCCCGCAGCGCACCACGAGGCCCCATTGATTTGCGCATTCTCGAGTTGGAGGTCCGTGGCGACGACGGCGCCCAAGGTGGCGCAGGTGGAATTGGCCTGGGCCGGCGTAAAGGCGTAGGAACCATTTGGCCCGCCGACCCAAAACACCTCGGCATTCTCGTGCTGGAGTTGATCGCCATAGCATTGCTGGATGGCCGCCCTCCTTTGCGGATTCGGGAGGGTATTGTCATTGGCCGTCTTGTGCGCCGTGTCGTAGAGGGCCTGAACGGCGGCGACGCCGCCTGTGGCTTGTCCTGCCTTTAAGCCCCCTGGACTAGCGGGATTCAGGGTGCCGTCGGGCGTACAATAGACGAGGTTTCCGCAGGCGTCCTGGCTCGCATAGGCGGTTCCTAGCGTATAGGTCGGGCCAGTGCTCTTGTCGATGGTATTGCTGGCTCCTCCGTTCGTGTACAAATAGGTGAGGCACTCGGCCGACAAAGGCCCGTTGGCAGGCTGGTCTTGGCACGGGCTCGTGATGGGAACGCCCGTCATGAAGACCGATGCAGCGCTCCAGTCGGGGATGGAGAGTTCCTGGCCATTGTTCATGCCCGTGGCGGCCTGGACGGCCAGGGTGGTCAGGAAGGTTCCAATGTCGGTCAGAGAGCGGGGGGCTCCTGTGGACGTCTGGTTGAGTTGGAGGGCGGCTGTGGCGTCGCTCGGATAGCCCGAGCCGGCTGCGGTGCCGCCGAATCCGAGGAAGAGCTGCTGGAGACAGGTGGTGGAATAGGCGCCGGGCTTGGACGAGGCCGGGTCGTAGCAGGGGTCGGAATTCAGAAAGGTGGCTGAGGCGGTCTGGGTCACAAAGGGGCCATTGTCGCAGCTGCGGGCGTCGTACTGGGACGGGTCGAGGAACGAAAAGGGCATGAGGCCCGTCAGGTTCATGGTGGTGGAGCCCGGTTGAGGGACCAGGTTGAAGCACTGGACGGGGCTGGCGCCGTTCAGTGAGAGCTGGCTGGTGCCCTGGAGCCTGGGCCTGTATCCTGTGACCGTGTCGACGCTGAGGAGGGCGTTCAGGTCGAGGTTGAAGGTGCCCTGAATCGTGGGATTCGTAATGAAGCCCGCAAAGTAGAGGGCCGGGTTGGAGGAGTTGACCACGGGGCCGGCGACGTTGATGAGGAGGGGGGCGCCCTCGGTCAGGACAGGGATGGACGGGGTCATTGGCGTGTCGGCCGTCACAGGGACCGTGACGCCGTTGATAGTCAGGGACGTGGCGTTGGTCTGGACGACAAGGGTGGGAGGAATGCGGGGCGTGGTCGGGTCGATTCGGTGAAACTCGGAGGAGGGGAAGCACTGGGTACAGTTGGGGGCAGTCAGGTCCCGGGTTGTCTGACATTGGATTTTTTGTTGGAGAATCTGACAGGTGGGGGCGTCGACGGCAAACTGGCCCTTGCTGGACTGGCCGAAGGTCGGGATAAATCGGATGTCGTCGGGGGCTAGGCCGAGCGAGGCCGCCCGCTGCTCCTGATAGGAACGGTCCTCGGCGGAGATGAAGAGTCCCCCCCTATGAGGATTTCCCTTGGAGTCTTTGCCCTTGATGTCGAAACTGATGCCGCAATTGGCGGCAAAGGCGGGGGTCTGGAAGGCGGTGCAGTCGGGGGTAGTGACGACCTCGCAGACGCTCTGGGCTACGCCGAGATTGGGGGAGGGGGCTGTGGGGACTTTGAAGGGGTTAGTGACACCTCCTCCGGAAGAGAGTGAATTGGTGGCGCCGTCGACCGAGGCGGCTGTTGCCGGGTTCAGGGGAATCTGGGGATTGGCTAGGCTGACGAGGTCCATGAATTTATTGTAGCGGGCCTGACCGGCCTCGATGGACTCGTCGCTAATGACGTCGGTAAAGGCTTCTGATGTGCGGAGAAGGAGGACCGTGACCGCTATAACGGCTACGAGAAGTATTAAAAATAGAACCTTCTGGTTCATCCCTACTTCTAGTAGTCTTTATCGGAAGCGTGAATTAAAGATTAGGATAGGAAAGGTAGTACAAGTGACCCCTTCACTAATGTCGCAGTTATTCGACTATTCCATTTTTAGATCTAGTACTTTGAGGCAAAGATGGATTGGTGTTTTAGTGGATCTAATGGGAGAACGAATTACAATTTAGAACCGGAGATAATTCTTAGAGGCGGCGGCTTTCTTACTTCGTTTTTTAATACGGCGCACAGTTTTGCGCTTACCGCCTTTGTTTGCTAAAATCTTTTTTTTCCATAAAGTGCCAACGGGTGTATGGGTTTTTCTATCATTATCAAACAGACGTACTCTTACAGCCGTGGTGTCGTCATCTACATAAAAATTAGAGATTGAGTACATTTTATTGCCTGCCATTAAAAATGTAGTGACCTCATTGTCATAGTCTTCAAATCCATATTTTGTAATAGACGGAAATGGTGTTATTGTGCCTTTATGTACAACATAATATTGGAGTTGTTGATTTTTTTCTACAACCTCTTTATCACTAATTCTCTCAAGGTCATCTTTTGATACATCCATTCCTACTTTAGTAGTATGTGTGATTTAAAGATTATGGAAGGATATGTGTAGGATGGGCAACAGCACGGGAAAGGTAGCACCAGTAGCAGAAGCAGTAGCAGTAGCACCAGTAGCAGAAGCAGCAGTAGCAGAAGCAGCAGTAGCAGCAATAGCACCAGTAGCAGTAGCACCAGCTCCTTCAGTAATGTCGCTGTTATTTGACTATTCTATTTTTAGGTCTTCTGGCCCTTCGGGACCTTCTGACTCTGGCCCTTCTGGCCCTTCAGGCACTATCGTGACTTCTGACCCTGACCCTTCTGACTCTGGCCCTTCTGACACTGACCCTTCTGATTCAGGCCCTTCTGGGCCTTCTGACTCTGGTCCTTCTGGTCCTTCTGGACCTTCTGGTCCTTCTGGACCTTCTGGACCTTCTGGACCTTCTGGACCTTCTGGACCTTCTGGACCTATCGAGTCTTCCAACCCTAGCCTTTCTGGTCCTTCAGGATACGGTTGGAACTTTTCATATTCAGGACCTTTAGGTGCCTTGGACCTCTCGGGATCATTAGAGCCCCTTGTTGACTATCTTGGACCCTATAGGCCAGAGGTAGCATTGTACTATTCTTCGTCAGGCCCTTCTGCTGTTCTTGTAGCTTCCTGCGACGTCCCCGTAGCTACCTGTACAGCGCCTGTCGCCACCTGTACAGCGCCTGTTGCCACCTGCGATGCGCCTGCTACGGAGTACAGTGACAATTACGAATAGGGGGATGGCCTATTTTGTGTATTTTGTGTATGGAGCCATACACAAAATACACCCCTTTTAGTGCTCCTACATATTATCGGGCCGAAGTTGCGCCACAGGGTCCATCTCCCGAGTAATGACCCGAAACACGAGCTGCGTCTGGCGACTCTGGTTGATGAAGCGGTTCGGGGCAGCGACAAGGCTGGTGGCTGCGTTGCCCAAGGCCGTTCCCAGGTTCCCCGAAGCCCCTCCAAACCGATAATACCCTGTTTGTCCTGTCGTCGGGCTCGCAAAACTGTTCTGGAGAACAATCAAGTTCGCATAGCCAATCGCATTGGGCGTAAAGGTCGGTACGCCCGTGTAGCCAATCGCCACAACCTGGTGGCCCGCATCGGCATTGAGCCAATTCCCAAAATCCTGGAGAACGGGACCAAATGCGGCATTTGTCGACGTATAGGTCGTATTGGCAAAGCGCAATGTATCACCCACGGCCACCTGGAAACGGCTAAAGTACTGGTTCGTCTGAACAAGAAGATAGGGGGGCGCTGCTCCAGACGTACCATCCGTGTATGGACTCGTGCTCGGAATCGTCACCCCACTCACATCCAGCGTGTCCATCAAGGGGGAAATGGGCTGGCCGTCCGGTCGCAGCATACTAATAGTCAGGCGCTGGAGCGTCGACAGGGGCGCCGGCGTATAGACCTTCTGGCACTTTAAGAACTTGGGAATGAGGGCCGTGTAGCCCCGAGAATCCGTCTCGACGGGGTAGGTGCCCGGGTCTGAAAACCAGTTGGCGTCGTACTGGAGAACGCCAAAGGCCCGGTCCAAGAAATTGTCCGACCCGTAGTTGTTGTTCTCGAGTTCCGGAATGCGGATGGTGACATAGGGATAGGACAGGACGTTGGACTGATAGGATGTAATGGTGGCCCCGGACGGATCCTTCTGGACGAGAACGTTTAATCCCTCGATGGGCAGAATGGCCTTGACGAGTTCGATGCGCACAATGTTCTTGAACTTCTCCTGGACCCGGACCTGGGGGTAATATCCCTGTCCGTTGTTGGCGGGGTCGAAGTTGACAGAGAAGGAATAGCGGTTCTCGCTAATGTTCTTGAGCCAGTCCCGGTCGGCCGAATAGACAAAGAGGTTGTTCTCGATTTCCTTATAGGAGACTGTGCTGGGCTGGCGAATGAGGTAGTCCTGGGGCAGATTGGATTTGAGGGGGCTCATGAATTCGGGGAGGGCCGTGGTGGGATTGCCGTTGGCGTCGCCCTGTTCTCGGGGCGCCAGGGAGCCCGTCATGTAGAGTTCCCGGCCGTCGGGCGGGACTACGAGGGGCATGTCGAGGGGCTGGACGGTCTGCCGGCGCTCGACCAGAAGGAGTTCTGTGGACTTGTTCTGGTTCGTCTGGGATTGGCGGAAGGCGTCGTCGGCCCCTATGCGTTGCTGTAACCCTGTATCCATGCGGCCCATAGCGTCCTTGGCTGAGGCTGCCAGGCGACTAGCTTCGGCCTCCCGGGCCCGCTTGGCCTGTTCGTACAGGTCTGCCGAGGAGGGGCCGTCGTCGTCCAGGGGAATACGGAAATCGGGTACGCTGGGCATGAGCGCCTTGGTCTCTTGGCGCTCCTGCTGCTGAATCTCGAAGCGCTGCCCCGTGTCCTGGTAAATCGTCTTGTTCATGATGGTCTGCGTGGGCGTCTGGGGATTGGCCACGACGGCGTTCTGGCGCTGAATGTACTTGTTGAAATCCTGCGCCGTAGTGCGCAGAATCTCGCTGTTCAGGAGTTCGACGGGCTTGTCCCCCTGCGTCTTGTAGACTTCCTCGATGTAGTGCTCAAGGGCCCTGTCCAAACGGTCCGCCTGCTTTTCGTTCAGGGCCAGTCCTTGGCGCTTCTGGAAATCGGCTACGAGAAGGCGCTGGAGGGTCGTGAAATTGGCTTGACTGAAGAGTTTGGCCCGGATAGCGGTGGGCTGTTGGACCTGCCGCATCTGTTGGGGCAGCGTGAGCCCTGGCTGCTGGTTGGCCGGACGGTACATCTATCTCTATTGTGTTAACTATACTTTTAGGGGGGAACGAGTCGCACACGGGGCCTACTAGCCGGCTTAGCCGGCTAGACCCCCTAGCCCCCCTACAATAAAACCTATGGGTAATACTCTGGTAATTCTCAGAAGACATCTAAGAATTACCAGAAGGCTCTGACTTTATAGCCAGGGGGTCTAGGGGGAGGCCTGGGGTCATACCCCCTCAGGCTTTGCCTGAGGGGGTATCCTCAGGAGGTCCCCCTACTTGGAGAAGAGGACCTTCCGCAATTCCAGCATGAAATTGTCGGGAACCCTCCGTTTCACAAACAGCTTGAAGGGAATCCCGGCAATCATACAAATCAAAAAGTACATGCTGTACATGCCACACTCGGACGAACTGTACTGGAACCGCCTCGCATTGTAGGCAAGAGTGGCCGTCGGAGCCTGGAGCCGAAGGGCCCGCATGAAGCGGGCGACCAGGCGGGGCGGCTTCATGCCATACGAGTCCGAATAGGACACGAGCACCTTGTTCAAATCGTGAATGTCAATGTACAGGGCAATCCAGTGGCTGCCGCCCTTGGTGTGAGGGTCGAGATTGAAGATACAGCCAATGGCCCGAACGCCCTTGTCGTATTCGTCCTTGAGTTTCAAATTACAAATGCCCGGGTTCATACACTGCCGCACCTGTTTGTTGTAGGGGTCAGGGGCCGAGAAATCCATGGGCAAAGCTCCCATGAAGCGGAACCACGGATAGGCCTCTTGATACTGCTTCATGACGCTCTCGATTTGGAAATTGTCGAGCCATTTGTCCTCGTCATTCAGCCATTCCGCAGGGTATCGAGGGCGCAGAAACCGGGTCCTGTTCAGGGCCTTGTCGGCGTCACTTAAAGGGGCGTGGTCGAGATTGCAGTGATCGTCCCGGGGCCCACAGGCAGGATTCGACGGGATATTGGACGGTAAGCAGCGCTTTGTGCCCTTTTTAGCGGTGGGTTTACAGTGCCCCACCTCTTCTAGTTTCAATGAACGTTTCCGGGTCTGACCCATCCCTATATTGTGCTGACAAAATAGAGTAAGATACATGTCGAGTCCTCCTTTGCCTAGTCCTTCTTCGCCAGCATTTTCAACAGACACCCTCAGCCTTGCTGTATCGAATATCGTAATGATGGTCTACCGGCAGGCCGTATTTGTCATTAGTCTCGTCTGTCTGTTTTTCTTCCGGTCACCCATACGGTCGTCTATTCTAGGGCTAAGGCATGCACCGACTGATGCTACAGATGCTACAGCTGCTACAGCTGCTACAGCTGCTACAGCTGCTACAGCTGCTACAGAAGAGGAAGAGGACGAATAATAATTCAAACAGGTACTACAAATAGGGGCATAATGAGCATATTAGCAACCGTGTCAGGCGTGATTGCATTGATAGGGCTGATTGCATTCTATGCGACGCTATACTCCCAGGTACAGCCTGCTGCTAAGCCGCAGTTTGAGAGCATTATTGGAACGATTCTAGTTGGGTCCATCATACTGACCGTCCTGTCCTATTTGGCATTAATCCAGCAAACGGATGGATTTCGAATGGGCGTGACCATGTTTCTTGCAGCCGTATCGATCGTCATGGCGTCCGTCTCCATTGCAGTTTCTTCCTAATGTTAATTTGGCAATTGACGATAGGGAATGGACGTCGCAGGCATGATAGTTGTCGGAGTTTTAACCATTATAGCGTTCGGTGTAAATGTAGGATTTGCAACAAAGGCGGTAGGCACTGTTGATACGTGGGAAACGGTGAGCCCTGTCGTATACGGATATGTTATAGGTGGCATCGTTATAACAGTCCTTCTCATGCTTACGGCATGGCTTGTAGCTACAGCAGTAGGCCCTTCGATGTCCTGGATTCTGTCGCTCATCCTGTCGGTGTTTGCATTCAGTACGGCGTTCGGCGCTCTTGGCATGGCGAGCATAACTTCACATACGTAATTTACATGGAAAGGGTAGGGATATGAGTTCGCCTGGTTTTGGGGCAGCAGTTCTTGCTGCTAACGCAGCAAGCGCATTGACAAACGCAACAGCTGCATTAACAGCCGCATCAACAGCTGCAACGACCGCCCAACGAGCACTAAACGTTGCAGCGGGACGTTCTCATAAAGTTACACCACTGTACTGGATTGCATTAGTAGTTTGCATAGTTGCAATAGCACTATTTGCAACGAGTAGCGGACTTATATCAAGTGCCCTTAAATCTTCCAGTAGCTGGTCTGAAATTCAAAATTCTGTCACGACATATTCAATTATAATGGCATTAGCTGCTGCATTTATGGCCGCAGGATTTATATTGTACATATTTGAATATTATGAGCAAAGCTACATTCTTCTGGCCATTCTGGCAGCCCTCGCATTCGGCACTTCTTCGACGGCATTGGCGGCAACCTCCGTCTCCGTCATATGATCCACATCTTTGTAATCGAGTGCTGGATTCGGTAGGTATTGGATGCATGATGGCAGACACCGGTTAAACGGACGACGCAACGAACAGGGGTCCCTGGCGCAATCTGGAGGGAGGACAGGGTTCCGTCGTGTCTCTGAAGGGTCATGGAGGCAGGAGTGAAGAGGGTCAGGGTCCCCTTGTCCCGACTGTAGAGGGGCAGAAGGGGCACGTCCTTCTTGGGCAAGAAGGAGGCGATTCGTCCCTGGAGGGCTGCGAGCATGGTGGCAAAGGGTCGCTGGCTACTGGCGTCAAAGACGATGCGGG
>Ga0114958_10000991_pt1 | contig 23225 bp, 20 predicted proteins | sample C_130208_EF_Meta_FD_89577 | JGI IMG/M metagenome (GOLD analysis project Ga0114958, IMG submission 89577) | Freshwater microbial communities from Lake Croche, Canada to study carbon cycling - C_130208_EF_MetaG | ecosystem: Environmental > Aquatic > Freshwater > Lake | place: Lake Croche, Canada... | reverse complement strand
AGTCACTCTCTTAGGTCATGGCTATCTACACAAGTTATTATCCCTGCAGTGAGGGGTACTAAGGTTTGTCTGGATTCGAGAGGCGGTAGGGCGGGGCAGGAGTTGTATATAAGGCATGGTTATCATCTCCATGCTCCGATTGCTGGGATTCGTACCTCATCCCAGCCTACATTATACTTAAAAGGTGTAGCGGTGAAGATTGGGCTGCATGCTTTTCGCAACCTACACTACTCGGCATCAAAGTTGGGTTAACGATAGAGCCGTTAGCCCAATCTACTGTAAAATCTACGCAAGTGTTTTGTCCCGTGTTAAATGGGTAGCCGTAATAAAGAACGCGACCTATATTTTAAATAGGTCGCGTCAATCATATAGAGAAACTAAAACTCTTCCCAATCATCATTTGATGAAGCCGCACTGGGTTTCATTTTCATATGGCTAGTAGTCTTTTTGGTCATCGTCTTAAGAGAGGGTCTAAGTAATACGGGCGTCGTTTTAATGGCGGCCAGCATATCTGATGACAATTTAATAGCGCCCACTGAATTATTTAAAGATTGAGCTTGTTCATCGAGTGCATTAGCTGCGGCGGCAGATTCTTCAACTAAAGAAGCATTTTGCTGAGTCACTTCGTCCATTTGCGTAATGGCTAGGTTAACTTGATCTATACCTGAGCTTTGTTCAATAGAAGCTGCGCTTATTTCATCCATAATTTCTGAAACTCTATGGACTGAAGAGACAATTTCATCCATGGTTGAGCCTGCTTCAGTGACTAACTTCGAGCCCATATCCACTTTAATGACCGAATCAGAAATTAATTGTTTAATTTCTTTTGCGGCAGCAGCGCTTTTTTGAGCCAAGATTCTTACTTCACCGGCAACCACCGCAAAACCTCGGCCTTGTCCACCAGCTCTAGCGGCTTCTACGGCAGCATTTAAAGCTAGAATATTGGTTTGAAAGGCAATGCCGTCAATCACACTGATAATATCGACAATCTTTCTTGAAGATTCATTAATTGAAGACATAGTCTGAACTACATTTTTTACTACTAAACCACCTTTTTCAGCAATATTAGTCGCTGCAACAGCCATTTGATTAGCTTGTTTTGCATTATCGGCGTTGGTTTTAACAGTGACCGCTAATTGTTCCATACTAGCCGCTGTTTCTTCTAAAGAGGCCGCCTGTTCTTCGGTACGTTGAGAAAGATCAGTATTGCCTTCAGCCATTTCTCTTGCGGCCGTGTTAATAGATTCAGAGGCTATTCTAATTTGTACGATCATGTCTTGCAGGGTATCTACGGCATGATTGGCTTTTTGAGCCAAAAGTGTAAAAGTTCCGGCATCCGCACCGTCATCATCTATTTTTTGGGTTAAATCGCCGACCTCAATGCCGGAAAACACGCGAAGAATTTCTTGGATCCAAGCATCAAATATATCAATAATACTGTTAATGCCTCGTCCTGCTTGTTTGTAAAAGTCAGTTTTATCCTTGGTATTGATGCGTTGGCTAAAATCACCTTGTTGAATCTTGTTGATAATGTCGATAACTTCTTGCTCTGATATTTTAGCACCCGTTCTATCATGCCATTCAGCTACAGTGCCTATGCGTTCATGATCTATGTTGGTAATAGGGGTGGCAATAATTCTATTATGTCTGCCACCTAATTCAAATTCGCCAGTAAAGGAGCTGGTTAAGTTTGATAATAGATTCGCCTGATGAGCGGGCGCTTTATGAAAAACATCAATGTTGATGCCTAATAACTGGTCTGCATTAAAGTTACTAAGGCGTTGACGAATAATGGCTTCCATGGGACGTAAAATGTCGCAAACAGCTTTATTTGCATAAGTAATATTGCGTTGATTGTCGGCAATCATGATACCAACTGAAAGAGCGTCTAAAGCTACATGTAGTTGTTTAACATTAAATGTTTCAAGCTGACATTCAGCATGATCTTTTGCCATCTTAGCTTGCAAATTATGTAAAGCATGGTCTAAGGCACTGATATTTTGAGTCTTTGCATCAGGTAGTGCATTATCAAAACGCCCATGAATCAGTTGCTCAATAACATGAATGGCGGAACTGACATATTTATTATGCTTGCGCATCCATAACACCAAGCCTATAGCCATAGCTAATAAGCCTATGCTCAATAGTGAAATCAATAACAAGGGTTGAGTTGGCTTTTCAATAGCTCTGGCTGGTGCAACTGTCGCTAAGTCATGGCTAGCTTCAGTCGCTATCTCATGAGTAGATACTGTTGGTAATATATTTAGGTATTGATGTTGTAAGGTGTCTAGTTGTGACTTAATTAGACTATCGATGTCATTATCTGCAAATTCTAAAAGTTTTGCAGCTAGTTGAGTGCTATTTTTAGTATCAACATAATTATGTTTTTGTAAGGCGACTTTAGCAGGTTTTAAACCTTGCTCTAGGTATTGGCTTTGCGACAGATTGAACTTATCACTTAATTCTTTAGCTTCAGTTGCCGTGAAGGTGCGTTCAAGGCTAGATTGCAGGTTATTAATGACATCAAGGTTTTTATCAATAAGTTCTAGCGCTTTAGCAGTATCGGTGCGATTCAATACCAAGGACAATTTATTGGTAGCTGCGCTAACGGGTGTGGCGTTAATTAATGCAGACTGCAACTGTGTTTGGTTGTTGATCAATAGGAATTTAATTCGATTCAACTTCTCAATAGAGGACATGGTTGTCGAAAATACATGGGCATCATTTTTTTCTGTAAGTTCTTGACCGACGCTTATGCCCGCTGCTACAGCAAGAGAAAAACCAAGTAACACCATCCAGTGTTTTATATTATTAAATCGAAATACCATTACTTTGCACCATTATATTAAGAAGACGAAATACATTTTTTGTACACAAAAAGAACCATTTATCTTTTTTTATTTTAAACGTGTTTGTTTAATTCAAACTGCTAAACAGCGGGCATTTTTGCTGAATACAAATGTATCTTGTATGAAAAACTCGTTTCAAATAATAAAGCTGATAGTTTGATTAAACACTTAAATTGCTTGTTGCTCTAAGCTTTAAATGTTGGTGATGTTGCGTAGAATAAAAAAAATTATAAAACTTAGGTATGCGTGTATGAATGCCCTTCTGCTGAAGTCATGCAAAAAGATAGGCGTTTAGAAAGTGTCTATAGCGGCTTTAATAGGGAAAGCAATGCATTTGAATGAATACCTTAAAGGATTTGAATATGCACAGTGATAGGCAGTTTCATTTTACCGATCAAGATTTTCAGCACATCCGTAAATTAATTTATGATCTGGCGGGTATTAATTTATCTAATTCTAAAAGTGAGATGGTTTATAACCGTATTGTAAGGCGGTTGCGTGCGACGGGCTTAACACGAGTCGATGATTATTTGCAGTTAGTACAAGCGAATGAGAGTTCTGAACGTCAAGCCTTTATTAATGCACTTACTACCAATCTAACGTCTTTTTTTAGAGAGCCTGAGCATTTTTCATTATTAGCTAAGCACTTAAGTGAGATTGCTAAGAATCAGCCCATTAAAATTTGGTGCTGTGCATCTTCAACGGGTGAAGAGCCTTACACGATAGCTATGACTGCATTGGAAACCTTAGGGCGAACTAGTGCTACAGTTAAAATTTTAGCGACCGACATTGATACTCAAGTTTTAAAAGCTGCTGCAGAAGGGGTTTATAGTGTTGATCGAATTGAAAAGATGGAGCCTGGCTTAAAAAAGCGGTTTTTTTTAAAAGGCAAGGGTGATCAGCAAGATAATGTTCGTGTGCGTCAGGAATTAAGGGACATGATTACTTTTCAGTCGCTCAATTTACTGGACAATAGTTGGGATATACAAGGCCCGTTCGACGTTATTTTTTGTCGCAATGTAATGATTTATTTTGATAAAGATACTCAGCGCAAAATTTTGAAAAAGTTTGTGCCCTTAATGACCCCTGCGAGTTTGTTGATAGCGGGTCATACAGAAAATTTCCATCACGCGGCTGATTTGTTTTTAAAAAAAGGTCGTACTATTTATGGTATTGCTCGTTAACTTCAATTTATTTTGAGTTACTTTGCTCAAGGATTCTATGATATCTCCAAAGCTCTATCATGATCGATCGTTTGATATAAAAGCTATAAAGCTGTTGCCAGGGGATTATTATGCGTCTTCTGACAATATTATGATCGTAACGGTACTTGGATCTTGTGTTGCAGCTTGTATTCGTGATAAGCACACCGGTATTGGTGGCATGAATCATTTTATGTTACCAGAGGGCGCTAATGGCCCAGGCGTTTGGGGCAGTAGTTCTGCTCGCTATGGCGCTTATGCTATGGAGATGTTAATCAACCATGTTCTAAAGTTGGGAGCAAAGCGTAATCAGTTAGAAGCTAAGTTATTTGGTGGCGGCGCCGTTGTTAAGCACCTAAAATCTAGTAATGTGGGTGAAAAGAATGCTAAATTTAGTTTAGATTATCTTGAAACTGAAGGTATTCCAGTTGTTTCATCTGACTTACTAGATATTTATCCGCGTAGAGTTTATTTTTTTCCTCAGACAGGAAAAGTTTTAGTTAAAAAAATGTATGGCGTGCATAATAATGAAGTAATTTTGCAGGAGCAAGGTTATTCTTCAAGCTTAAAAGCCAAAGATGTCTCTGGCGATATAGCTGGTGATATCGAGTTATTTGACTAAGGCTGTTACTTACTTAATGAATGCTATAAAAAAAGTCGCTATTGCTGATGATCACGACATTATTAGATATGGAATAAAAATCATACTTGAAAAGAATCCAGCTATTTCAGTAGTTGCAGATACCAATGATTTATCCAAAATAGTAGAAATGTGCCGCGCCAACAAGCCTGATTTGTTGCTGTTGGATATTAATTTTCAAAATGGCGACTCCTTGAGCGTGCTTAAGCAGTTAAAAAAAGAAGATCGACAGCTTAAAATTTTAGTTTATTCGGCTCATGAGGAAATGAAGTACGCCTTTAGGGTGCTTAAGCTAGGTGCTTCAGGCTATTTAACTAAGCAACAAACCCTAGAGTCTTTGTCTGATGCTATAACGTGTGTATTATCAGGTAAAAAGTACATTAGTGCTGAGTTGGCTCAGGAATTGGCTAGTCGTGTTCAAGATGATTTTGAGGTGGCCGAATATGAAAAGCTATCTGAGCGTGAATTACAGACTTTAAAATTAATTGCTAGTGGTTTTTCTGTGGGCGATATTGCAGAAAAATTAAATTTATCAGTTAAAACCATCAGCATGTATCGTTCCAGAGTATTAACAAAATTAGATTTACGCCATAATGCCGATTTAATGCGCTATGCCATGGATAATCATTTGGTATAGTCGGTATCATAAGATTTCTCAATCCCCTCTCATCTAATACGATAAGTATTGCCCATTCTCCTATGTTCGAAGTTCATTTCTTCTTAAGTGGTAATAAGTTTTTCTGCAGTGTTCGATAGTCTAAGAGCAATGTCGCACTGTGCTAATATTTATGCGCGCGCTGTAATCATTTTATAACATTGTTGATGTAATCTATGCTGTATTTGAAAGTAACGGCTAATTGAGGAAACGTAGAGAGTAGGCGTTTTTTGTAGGACAAAGACTTACGTAATAAATTTACTTCGTCTGTGGTAAAAATGGGTTGTTGGCTTATTTAGTAATCGGCGCATTTAGTGCAGAATGACTTCGGATTTAAAAGTAAAGCAAGTGGCATAGTTGAGGCTTTTAAACCAGCTTTAGGCAGTACACTGACTAGGTGATGTAAGATGAATACAGATGATTTGATGAGAGAAATTCGTGATATTAATTTAAATTATTTAATATTAGCGCAATACATGATTCGTGAAGATATGGATATGGCAATCTATAGGCTGGGTGTTAGTCAAGAAATTGCTACCACTATTAATAATTTAAGTAGTGCTCAGTTAATGAAGTTAGCTAGTAGTACGTCCATGATAGCTAGTTTTCGTTTTGACGATGTCATGATATTAGAGATGCTGACTCATGACAAAAAATCGTTGCCTATGTCTCATGCGCATTCAGCAATATTACTAGCTAACCAGCCAGTTAGAGAAATTTGCTAGCTAAGGTTAATTCAGAGATGGAGGTATGTCATGGCTAGAAAGCAACAAAGTATATTAGAGGAATTAAAAGAAATTCAGTTAGCCTCTGAGTTGATTAAATTTGGTGCACGGTTACAGTTGCTTGAAATGGAGATAGGTCTGTCTCGTGATCGTTTAATTAAGTTATATAAAGAATTACGTGGTGAATCGCCACCTAAGGGTATGCTGCCATTTTCTGTGGATTGGTTTTTAACTTGGCAACCTAATATTCACTCTTCATTATTTATCGCAATATATCGACAATTACTAGCCAATACCTCGGTAACTGGTATAGAGGCTAATATTAAAGCCTATAAATTATATATAGAACAAATGCCGGCAGAATCAGGTGAGGAGCAGGTATTGTCCTTAACTCGCGCTTGGACGCTGATTCGTTTTATTAATAGTTCTATGTTAACGGTTACAACTTGTGAATGCTGTTCAGGTAAGTTTATATCTCAGCCATTTGATCGAATTCATTACGTTTGTGGTTTATGTCATGTACCAAGTCGAGCGGGTAAAACACGTAAGGCTAGCGAAGGGCTTTTGTTGATTGCGAGCTAGACTTATCATTCTTAAATATATGTAGGATGGTGAACGATGAAAGTAAATGAAATTATGACTAAGCCGGTAGTTACTATTGGTTTAGATGACAATGTCAAAGAAATAGAAACATTCTTTGCACAGAGTAAAATTCGTCATATTTTAGTTGTAGAAGAGGGTGAATTGATTGGCTTAGTGTCTGAGCGTGATTTACTAAGGTCTATGAGTCCTAGTATAGAAACACTAATCTATACTACTCGTGATTTAGCCGCCCTTAATAAGCCTGTTCATCAAATAGTTACTCGAAACCCGATATCGCTGAATATCAATGCGGGTATTGGTGAGGTTATTAATATATTTAAAAGTACTCGCATTGGCTGTATCCCTATAGTGGATGACAATAATATACCTGTTGGCATTATTACCCGTAGCGATATATTTCGTTATTTTGATGAGATTTGTACGGTTTACTTTCAAAAAGAAGATTAAGTTATGATGATAATTGTCGGTTACGTCATCGTTATGGCGGCAGTGTTTGGTGGTTTCGCTTTGGCGGGCGGGCATTTGGCAGCGCTGTTTCAGCCACTAGAGTTATTGATGATAGGTGGTGCTGCACTTGGTGCTTTTTTTGTTGGTAACGACATGAAAACCATCAAAGCCACCATGAAGACCTTGTCTAGCTTATTTAAGGGCTCTAAGTACACTCGATTGATGTATGTTCAGTTGTTATTGTTAATGTATCGTTTTCTTACTAAAATTCGATCTGAAGGTCTTATTGCGATTGAAGCCGATGTTGAAAGACCTGAAGAAAGTAGCTTATTTGCAGATTACCCCTTAGTTACCGCTGACCATCATCTTGTTGAGTTTCTTACCGATTATTTGCGCTTAATCTTGTCTGGTAAAGCGGATCCGTTTCAGCTTGAAAATCTGATGGATAACGAAATCGATACCCACCATGCAGAAGGTGAGGGCTCAGTCCATTGCCTTGCCAAATTAGGTGACGGTTTGCCTGCCTTTGGTATAGTTGCGGCTGTTATGGGCGTGGTACATACCATGGAATCTGTAACATTGCCGCCTGCTGAATTGGGAGAGTTAATTGCGCACGCTTTAGTCGGTACTTTCTTGGGTATATTATTGGCTTATGGTTTTGTGACACCCTTAGCTAGTTTGGCTGAGCAAAAATTACATGAAGCTTCTAAGCCATACCATGTAATTAAAGTTACCTTGATTGCAAGTATGAATAATTATCCTCCTGCATTAGCGGTAGAATTTGGTCGTAAGGTTTTGTTTTCAACTGAACGCCCAACTTTTAATGAGATTGATGAAGAAATAAGAGAGTCTAAGACTAAAGCTAAGGCTAGTTAAGCATGGCAGAGGACAAGTCACGCCCAATTATTATTGTAAAGCGCAAGAAAATCGTCGCTGGGGGTGCTCATGGTGGCGCATGGAAAATAGCCTATGCCGATTTTGTTACGGCGATGATGGCATTTTTTTTGTTGATGTGGTTATTAGGTATCACTGAAGAAGTTACACGTGGCGGTATTGCTGACTATTTTAAAACCCCAATCAAGTCTGCTGTTTTGGGTAAGAAAGGCACTAACGTCAGTGTAATCGAACTCAAAGGCGGTGGTAAAGATGCTGCAGAGGCTAAACAAGGACTAACTACAAATAAGACTAAAGCATTGCCTATTAAAGAGATAAACGTAAATAAGGCTAAAGAAGCTTTAAAGCGTGAAGAAATGAAAAAAATGGAAAGCATGAAAGAAAAGCTGGATCAATTAATCGAAATTAATCCTAAATTAACGCCTTTCAAAAATCAGTTGTTAATTGATATCACTAGCGAAGGTTTGCGCGTACAAATAGTTGATGAGAAAAATAGACCTATGTTTGCCTCGTCAAGTGCTGAGTTATCGCCTACTGCCAAGACTATTTTACGTGAGTTAGCCAAAACTTTAAACGAATTGCCTAATAGAATAAGTTTGTCTGGCCATACCGATGCTAAGCCTTTTGCAAATGGTGGTCAGGAGTACACTAATTGGGAGTTATCTTCAGAGCGAGCTAATGAGGCAAGACGAGTGCTAATTGAGGGTGGTATGCTTGAAGATAAGTTGTTGCGCGTTATTGGTTTGTCTTCTTCTGTGCTCTTAGACGCCCAAGATGCCTTAAATCCAATTAATCGACGCATTAGTATTATTTTATTAAATAAGCAAGCAGAAGAATCTGCACAAAGTGAGGGAAGTCGGAAGACTGTTAATATTAAAGATCCTCAAAGTGAAGATGATGAGCCGGCAACTGATATAAAATCACCTCCAAGTGAAGGTGGTAAACCGATTGTTGATATAAAAGCATCTCCAAGCGGAGGTGATCTACCTTCTGTTGATATAAAACAACCTCCAAGTGAAGGTGGTTTACCAATGGTCGATATAAAACCACCTAAAAATCCATAATTATTCACCGCGATAATCATTTGGTTTCGAATAGTTAATTCATTAAGTGTCAATGTTAAGGCATTTCTGCCTTGTTCTTGTGTAATTGCTTTATTAATTATCTTATAAAATTAATAAAATTATGGGTAATTAAGGCAATTAGATGAATCAAAAACCAAATGAACTTGATGAGAAAGCTATCAATCAGATGATTGAGGAATTTGGCTTCTCCCCAGAATCTTTTGAAGTGGCTGAGCTTGTTGAAGTAAAGACTAAACTTGACTCAAAAAAGCCCGATAAGGTTATGTATGATCGTTTAGGTGTTACGGTCAGGCACTTACATGATTCGATTCGTGAAATTGGTTATGAACAGAAGGTCTTAGATGAGACTTTAGTCGAGATTACTGGATCTCAAGATCGTCTGAATTATATTGCAACCTTGACAGAGCAAGCCGCAAATAAAGTCTTGAATGCGGTTGATGAGGCTATGCCCATTCAATCTGAACAATTGCTTAAATCTAAAGTTATGATTGATCGATGGACGCTGTTACTTAATAGTATGAAAACCACTGATGATCTAGCAGAAATAATAGATCATTCGATAAGTTTTGCTAAGCTGGTGTCAGATAATTCTGAGTCTGAGAAAGAACGATTAATGGTCATTATGATGGCCCAAGATTTTCAAGATATTACTGGGCAAATTATTAAAAAAATTGTCGGATTGACTCAGACCTTAGAAATAGAATTAGCACAAATATTAAAAGATTTTGCTCCAAAAACTGAGAGCATTGAGAAGCCTGTTGATTTATTATCAGGTCCTATAGTACCGGACCTGGCTTTGGTGCAAGACGATGTAGACAGTATGTTGGCCGATTTTGGTTTTTAAAGGCATACAGTAATAATTTAAGTCTTATCAAATTGGAGAAAATAGCATGAGTAAATCTGGAACTGAGGGATTTGGATATTTAGGTGATGATGATGAAGGCCTAAGTTCAGGTAAAGAGTTTTTATCATTTATCTTGGGATCTGAAGAGTACGGCATTGATATCTTAAAAGTTCAAGAAATACGAGGTTATGAGCCTGTCACTCGTATTGCTAATGTTCCTGACTTTATTAAAGGTGTAGTGAATCTTCGTGGCACTATCGTCCCTATATTAGACATGCGCATTAAATTCAATTTAGGTGCGCGAACTTATGATGATTTAACGGTAGTGATCATTATTAATGTAAATAACCGCGTCATGGGTATCGTGGTAGATGGTGTTTCTGAAGTCATTATGTTAGAAGATGACAAAATTAAGCCGCCACCTGCAAAACTTGGATCAGGCTTTAACACCGATTATTTAATAGGTTTAGGTGTTTTAGATGAGCGCATGTTGATTCTGATAGATATTGATAAGCTCATGTCTAGTGATGAAATGGGCATAATTGATTCTACTGTGGCTTAGATAAATGGCTATTAAAGTTTTGGTCGTCGATGACTCAGCGTTAATGCGTAGCATAATGACTGAAATAATAAGTAGTGACCCAGATATGGAAGTGGTGGGTGTGGCACCTGATCCTTTGGTTGCTAGAGAATTAATTAAGCAATTAGACCCTGATGTTCTGACATTAGATGTTGAAATGCCACGTATGGATGGCTTAGCTTTTTTAGAAAAGCTAATGAGATTAAGGCCTATGCCCGTCATTATGGTGTCATCACTGACTGAATCTGGCTCTGAAATAACGCTACGTGCTTTAGAATTAGGTGCTATTGATTATATTACTAAACCTAAATTAGCGATTAAGTCAGGCATGCTGGAGTATGCTGATTTACTGATTGATAAAATCAAAACAGCTTATTCTGCAAAGGCTAATATTGATTTTCACGCTAGAAAGCTTAAAAACAAACTGCCATTAGAAATTTTGACGCCAGTAGGTAATCATTATCTGAGTAGTGAAAAATTAATTATGGTGGGTGCCTCTACTGGTGGCACTGAGGCTATAAAAGAGTTTCTAATTAAAATGCCATCAGATTGTCCTGGTATTTTAATAACTCAGCATATGCCCAAAGGCTTTACCTCTCAGTTTGCTCAGCGTTTGGATCGTATTTGTAATATTAAAATTTTAGAAGCTGTTGGTGGGGAGCGTATTTTACCTGGTCATGCCTATATTGCCCCGGGTGATGAGCATATGCGTTTAGCTAAAAATGGTGCTAATTACATTACACAGTTAGATAAAGATCCCCCCGTTTCCGGACATCGCCCTTCAGTTGATGTTTTGTTTCATTCAGCCGCTAAATACGCGGGTAAAAATGCGGTGGGTGTTATCTTAACGGGCATGGGTAAAGATGGTGCTTTAGGATTGTTGGAAATGAAAAAAATGGGCGCTTTTAACTTTGCCCAAGATCAAGAATCTTGTATCGTATTTGGTATGCCTAGAGAAGCTATAGCCTTGGGTGCCGCTGATGTGGTTGCGCCGTTATCGAGTTTGGCTGGTTTAGTGCTTGATCATTTTAGAAAGAATGAAACACCAGCACTCAGATTATAGCGATAAGGTAAATCAGTTGCTAAGCGTTAATAATCTTATTTGGATAAATTTTTGGAGTAGTCGTGGTAGATTTTAAAGAGATGAAATTTTTAGTAGTAGATGACTTTTCTACGATGCGTCGAATAATCCGTAATTTATTGAAAGAGTTAGGTTATAACAATGTTGATGAGGCTGAAGATGGCAGCATGGCTTTAGCAAAACTTAAACGCGAAACCTTTGATTTTATTGTGTCTGATTGGAACATGCCTGTTATGGATGGCTTGGAGCTTTTAAAAGCTGTACGAGCAGACCCAAAACTAACTCATATACCTATGTTAATGGTAACTGCAGAAGCTAAAAAAGAAAATATAATTGCTGCTGCGCAAGCGGGAGCTAGTAGCTATGTTGTGAAGCCATTTACTGCGGCTACGCTAGATGAAAAAATTTCTAAGATTCTTGAAAAACTAAATAAATAACTCACGGTTATGGAAATGTCTGACGAATCCCCATTTTCTATTGCAATGATCGAATTTGCTCGGTCTGTCGATACCCATATGGTCGCAGCTATTGCAGATATTAGGCAGATTAATCTGATATTGGATGAAGCTGTTAGTAAGCTTAATAACAGTTTTTTTTTGATCAATGATAGCTTGGATGCTAATCGTGATAGCTTGAATGACTTGGTAATTGATACATTAACACCTTCACTTAATTCCGCGGTAACAGCGTTGCAATTTCATGATTTAACTACTCAACTTTCAAGTCGTTTAGTGAATCGTTTGGACGGGATGAGTGAAATTCTTGAGTGTACTCAGTATTTGGGTAGTGATAAATCTGAAACTACCGTTGAGGTTTTGACTATTCTCAAAGAACGGGTATTGGAACACAATGATAACTTACACAAAAAATTTAATCAGTCGTTGAATCAACAACATATGGAGTGTGGCGATGTTGAATTATTCTAATCAATTAAAGAATGAAAGTATGGAGAACATAATATGATAACTATCCTAGCTGTTGACGATTCACGTTCGTTGCGTCAAATGGTCGTGTTTAGTCTTAAATCTGCTGGTTATCTGGTTGTTGAAGCTGAAGATGGCGTTGATGGACTTGAGCAGGCACAAAAACAGGTTTTTGACGTGGTGTTAACTGATCAGAATATGCCACGCATGGATGGTTTAACATTAATTGAGAATTTACGTTCGTTACCAGCCTATCAAAAAACACCTATTTTAATGTTAACTACAGAAGCCGGTGATGAAATGAAAGCAAAGGGACGTGCTGCAGGAGCGACGGGGTGGTTGGTCAAACCCTTTGATCCTGAACGCTTAATTGCGGTGGTTAATAAAGTCGCTAATAAATCTTAAGGAGTACTGATATGGCAATCGACATCAGTCAGTTTTCTGAGATGTTTTTTGAAGAAACTGAAGAGCTTTTGGCTGATTTAGAAAGGTTGCTTCTTACGGTAGATATAGATAAACCTGATATCGAAGACATCAATGCTATTTTTCGTATAGCTCATAGTATTAAAGGAGGAGCTGCTACTTTTGGTTTTTCAGACTTAATAGAAATCACTCATGTTTTAGAATCTATGCTGGATAAAATACGTCATGGTGAAGACGTATTTACTGCTGAGCATCAAGAAGTATTATTGCAATCTCGCGATGTGTTAAAAATGCAGCTAGATGGCTTAAGATACAATACGCCTGTTGATATCGATAGAGCTGTCGATATTAAAATCGTGCTTATGACGATGACTGATAAACAAGCTTTGCAACCAGCACCGCATGTATTAGAAGCAGATAATGGTCTAGTAACTTCGGAGACCAATTATGCAAAAAAATTCCATATAGAATTACCTATCGTTTCGGCTAGAGATCTAGAGTCATTGATAGAAGAATTGTCTTTGTTAGGTGATTTAACACATACGCAAGAAGAGGGTAAATGCGCTATTTTAGATTTGGCTACCGATGAGGGTGTTGATGATATATTGGCATTATGTTCATTTGTACTTGATCCAAATTTAGTAAAAGTCGTAGAGAAATTTGCAGTAGTACCTACAAAAGCTGACCCCTTACTAGATGACGATGATGGTAGTTTCGGGTTTTTTGATTTACCAGACGAGATTGTTGTTGAACAAAAGCCAGTCATTGTTATTAAACCAGAACCTGCGCCTATAGCCGTTGCACCCAAAAAAGAAGCGCCTAAAGTTGATGCCGCAGCGGTTAATACCGATGCTACTAGTATTCGGGTTAGTGTCGAAAAGGTTGATCAATTAATTAATTTGGTTGGCGAGTTAGTTATTACCCACGCCATGATACTAAAGCGTACAGAAGGCATGGATGATGTTTTGTTTGAAACATTACTAAATGGTATTACTCAATTGGGTCAAAATAGTCGTGACTTGCAAGAAACAGCAATGTCCATGCGTATGATGCCTATTGATGTGGTATTTTCCCGTTTTCCACGTATGGTGCGTGAGTTAGCTTCTAAGTTAGGTAAACAAATAAACTTAGTTACGCAAGGCAATAACATTGAATTGGATAAAGGTTTAATTGAACGCATCATTGATCCACTGACGCATTTAGTTAGAAATAGTATTGATCATGGTATTGAAACAACTGATATACGCTTGCAAAAAGGCAAGAGTGAATTGGGTCGTTTAACATTATCTGCAACACATCAAGGTGGACATGTGTTGATTGAAGTCAGTGATGATGGTGCTGGACTTAATCGTGAGAGAATATTACAAAAAGCTCAATCAGAAGGCGTACCCATTCGTGAGGGTATGTCTGATGATGAAGTTTGGCAGTTGATATTTGCTCCGGGTTTTTCTACAGCGGAAACGGTAACTGATTTATCGGGTCGTGGTGTAGGTATGGATGTCGTTAAGCGTAATATTAACAGCTTGGGTGGCGTCGTAAATATTAAGTCTGTGGTTGGCGCGGGTACCGTTACCTCAGTTTCATTACCTTTAACCTTGGCTATCATGGATGGTATGTCTGTTAAAATTGGTGATGAAACCTATATTCTGCCACTTAATTATGTGTTGGAATCTTTTCAACCTCTTAATGTAAACCTTAAAGAAATTAATGGCACGAGTAGTTTGATTTTTGTGCGTGATCGATATTTACCTATCATTCCTTTATTTGAGGTTTTTGATATTGAGGCGCGTCATAAAGATCCAACGTCTGGTATTTTAGTGGTTATAGCTTCTGATGATAAAAGAGCGGCACTATTAGTCGATGAGTTAGTCGGGCAACAACAGATTGTTGTTAAGAATATTGAATCAAATTTCAGAAAAATTAATAATATATCGGGAGCCACGATTATGGGCGATGGTAGTGTCTCGTTAATTATTGATGTGAGCGATTTATTAAATAGTCATTACACACGCATTGCTCCTTAATCGTGTAGGGGCGTAATTGCTTCGCCCTAGACATTGAACTCGGACTGATGTTGTCGCCTTTACAGTATGTACATCAATGTATAGCTATAATGTGCTGATTTAAGGATATTAGGGTTTGTTCTAATACGAGTAAAAAGTGCTCACTAAGTGCTGGATCTAAATGTCCTTCACGTAGTGAGTTATCGAGAGTTTGACTGGCTAACTGTAAAGTTTTAGCACCTATCATTTGTGCTGAACCGGCTATATTATGAGCGTGTCGTTGCGCCGTCATCAATTGTTTTTCTTGTAAAGCGTGTTTGATTTCTTGGCCCTTTTGTAAATAATCTGTGTAGAAACGATTTAACAAACTTTTGAGCTGCGCTTGATCGTCGCCTGTTATAGATATCAGCTCAGTTAACTCAATAAGCGGTAGGCTAAGTTTTTGATTGACGATTTCACTGCTATTAATAGCGGGCTTATTATGGGTCATAGGTTTTGGTTAAGTAAGCAAAGAGTGTTTATTACAGTCATTAGCTATCCTTAGTTAAGTGGAGGCTAATTTGCTGCTAGCCATTCTATTTTAAACCTGTATTGTTACCAATTCAATTTTAAGCATTCACCCTAAAGAGCTTTAGTTATCAAGCGTTAGCTGCCAGTGCTAAAGCGGCTGGTTTATTTAGGCATTAAACCTTTCATTCATAGCGATGATATTAATTGCTCGCTTTTCCTACTCCGCTTTTTGCATGACCCATGCTTTATATCATCAAGGTATCAGGGAAAAATCTGACGGCTCCTGTAGCTAGGTTATAAACGCCGCCCACCATACCTATTTGTTTGGCGGCTAACATATCCTGAATAATGTCGCTACTATGCAGGATTTCATTGATTTGTACATACACGTTAAGTTCACAAACCTTATTTAAAAAGACGGTGTTTGAAGAATCACGATTTTCTTCCGTAGTTTTTTCCATACGCACTGCTGGACGAATGAGATTAATAATTTCACCAATATGACCTTCTCTAAAATTGTCACAAGCGGCTTTTACTGCGCCACAATCAGTGTGTCCCAATACGACTATGAGTTTACTGCCTAAATATTTAGAGCTAAATTCTAGGCTGCCAATAACTTTATCTGAGGCAATATTGCCCGCCAAGCGCACACTAAATACATCGCCTAAAGCTTGATCAAATAACATTTCAACGGGGGCGCGCGAATCACTACAACTTAATACCGAGGTAAAGGGGTGCTGCTTATCTTTAGTTAGCATGACCAGTTGAAGTAAATCCTTGCTTACCGATAAGTTATTGGTAAAACGATGATTACCTTCAATTAATATATCTAAAGCCTCTTGTGGAGACATGTTTTCGCGATTAAGTAGCGGATGTTTATACATAAGTGATAGCCGTTAAGAAATTTTTGCCAATTATACAGCAAGCTGCATGATGGGCCTTGCATATGCTCTACTAATGGAGAATAAAATATTGTGCATGAGTGGAAATAATTCATGTGCTTATAAAACTATATCACATGATGTAAGCAAGATACTTTAGGGATTTTAGCTGATGTGGCATGGCATCGATGTTATGTCCTATCGCATAGAGCTTTACACATATCGAATAAAGCCTATGTCGCATTAGGTAAGCAAGATACTTTAGGGATTTTAGCTGATGTGATATGGCACAGATTGTATGTTATATCCTGCAGGTCTTATGTCATATCCATTTAACACGCTTACATGTGACATAAAAAAGATAGCTTGTGGTTTCAGGCTTGCGCATCCTGTCATCGATAAAAAACTGTATGACAAAAGCCTTTTGACACGAGGTAAAAGCATTATGGCATACGATATAAGACCTGTAGGATATGACTAAAAGTCGCCTAGATATAATAAATAACCTGCTGGATAGGTTAAAAACCATAGTCGCGTAGATTGCGGCACGCTAAAGAAATTGTCGCACACTTGAGACACTGAAAGTTTTATGAAAATAACAAAAAAACAACTTTTTAATTTTATAAGTCATTGTTTTTATATAATGTAGGAGAGGGTTTAGCCGCTAGGCGAAAACGCACTACAGAGGGCACGTTTTAGTTCTTTAGCCCTTTTAAGGACAAGTATAATACCGTTCTGAAGCTATGATTAATGTGAAACTGATGCAGTAATATGATTTAGATCGGTTAAGATTTTTTCTAGCAGTCTATTTGCTTCAACATCATTACTTACGCCAGACATATAATTAGCGTTACTTCTAATGGTATGTTGTAAACCATTTAACCAATCAGAGAAATATTGTAAGCTGAAATCTTTACTCGTTTCAGGTAAGTTAACCGTGTTTTGTATGTCTGGTCGATGTTCAAAAATTTTCTGGGTATTACCGTCAAATCGAATGATTTCAAATGACTTAGCCGATTTTTCATAATTGCCACCAGTCGCTATAAAGTTATTAAAGAGTTCTGTAATGGGGGCAACTTGCTTCCATATTCTTGTTATTCTAGTTCCAGTTTGGTAGGGTAAGTTCTGTTGTAAATGAGCAATAATATCTTTTATTAAGCCAGTGCGATGAGCCGCAATTTCAAAATTACTCAGCAACCTTGTTAGCGTTTCATGATTAATGTTTAGGTACTCAGTGTGCGAAATGGTCTGCAATTTTTCTTGTACGGAGTTAAACCAATAGCTAAGCAAATCTCGAATAAAGAGATTGGGTAGATCTTCCATAATGTCAGTGTTCGCATTTTTCACGATATCTAAGTTAGCACTTTCAAGAAAAGTATCGGTCAATCCTAATAAAGCCGCAAGTTCAGGATCCATGGCTTGATCATCTACTTCTGAATTGATATTTAACTGATGACTTTTAAGTCGTTCAACTTTTTTTTCTGACTGAATAAAAATATCAAAAACATCGGCATCTTTAACTAATAATAGTGAAATAAAATCACCTAGACGTTTTTTTTGTAGCAACCTACCGCCATTTTTAAGTAGTTGTGTGGCAAAAAAAAGTTGATCTTTATGAGCGCTATCGATATCACTATTTATGTAATATTTTCTTAAATAAGGCTCTCGATGTTTAATTAAACTATCTAAAGATAGACGAACTTGTTGAAGTTTAAATTCAGGGTTACACACTTTTTCCAAGTCGGTAATTAGGCGAGTAATTCCGCCATCATTAATTGAAATGCCTGCATCCCAAGCTACTACAGGGTTAGTAAAATGTTTATTAACGTGGGTGTTGGCTAAAAATGTTTCTTTAAGCATTTTAATAAAGTCTTTTTTTGCAGGATTTATATCTAATTCTTTAGAACGTCCAGGCGCACCTTCTGACGCAATTATACTTGTTTGATTAGTCTTTATGTTTCTTAGCCAGTAGGTATTGTTAAATGGTCTATTGGTATGCCATGAGTGCACCCAATTATTTTTATGAGTATGTGCGCCAAATGCCTTTAGTAAGGATACTTCAAGTCGGCTAGTCCAGCGATGTCCATAAGCTGTTTTATCGGTCCCTTGTGATAACTCTTTATCAAAATTTGTGAATATTAAAAAAAGAGAGCTTTGTTTGGCTTCACGTTCATCAGGTGTTGCACCCTGCGTTAGATCAACCCAGTCAGCGATTTGCTTTTCTAAACCAACGACATTTATATGAGTAGGGCCTGCACATAACAGCAACGATGTCATTTCAAGATCGGTAGAATATCTATCAAATAAATATGAGATTTTCCCTCGCAAAAAAATATCTACTTTAATGGCTTGTGAATTTAATAATTTTGCGTCTTTGGGATGAACTACACGTGACCGCGCGCCCGGAAAATCTAATAAATCAGTTGTTGCAAAAAAATCATGAGGCTGATCTTTAATGGGTATGACTAATTCAGCAATTAGGGCGGTTAGATTGGATTTAGATACTAAAGCTTGTTTCCCCTTATTATTAACAACCTTTACTGAGGATGCGTCGTTATTGACTAAAGAATCTAGCGTTGAAACATTCAAGATACTCGTAGCACTTCTATTCCAATTCTGTTCTTTAACGGTGAAAAGGGCTTCGGGTGCACAATAAATAGTGCTTGAGTGTTCAAGTTGAATAAGTACATTTAATAGGTTGTCGTATATTTGACTATAATTTGGCAATCCTTGCCATAACAGCACCATTAATTTTTTACGACCTTGATTATTGATGTTGGGTAATAGATCAGCCGCTCGGGACCAAAAATCTGCTATTTTTAATGCAATAAATCTAGGATTATGGGCAAACTTAGCGTTACAAAAATCTTCAAGCTCATAAATATCATGAAGTTTGATGCCACTAATTGATGTAGGGTAAGATTCAACATCATTTAATACATTATTTATGATGTTGATATGGGTTTCTATTTTATCTTCAGCATGACTAATATCATTAACATAAGAGTTAGCTAATATTTTAACCAGATCAAATTCACTCAGTAATTTAGCTTGTATAGGATAAGACTCTGGTGTTGTTAATGCGTCAGTCGTAAACCGTGTTACTAATCCAGTTGATGCTTTATCATTCTCAGGATTTATAGTATCTATATAATCAACTTCTTGGTCGCCCATTATGGCATAAAGTCGATTGCTACCTTTACTAGCAAGCATTGATACTAGATAAGACTTACCAGTTTGACTAGCACCATAAATGCCGACACACATTTTTAAATGAGCCGAGGCTGCAAGTTTGTCAGCTTTATAAATGGATTTATGTAAAACTTTTTTTAATTTGTTATTTGTATTTATTAATGGATCATTTGATTTATTGACCCAATTGAGAGCGTTTTCAAAGGTGTTGCTGGTATTTTTGGCTAATTCAGCAACAATTTGATTATTCATTTGATTATTCATTGTTCAATTAATTAGTGGATTTCAAATAGGCCAGTGTCTAGCCAAGAGCCAACATCTTCTGTCATAGTTATAAATTGTAATTCTATATCAGAAGGTGGAACAGCATCACCTTCCAAATTCGTGACTTCTTCAATTTTTAGTATACTTTCGATCTCGCCTTGATCTAAATCAGTGACATTATTAAATTGACGCTGATATGAGAATTTTATTTCATAAGGTAATTGATTTTTTTGAGATCTATCTATGGCCTCTTTGCTGGAAAAATTGACACGGTAAAAAGGTGTAGCCTTCCAACGCTCTAAATTTAACTGTCTATAGCCAATGCAAATTGGGCTTGCAAATCTTATAGTCTCATAAAGATCTTTTTGCCTAGCATTATCCAAATCAATACCATTAAATAAGATATTTTTATTCATAATATGTCGATTTTTACCTTGACCCAACAAGCCAATATATTTAATGATGGTTGTTGTATTTAAATCCTTAATACTAATATGAAAGTTTTGGATATTAACTTCAGATAGGGTACTTAATGCAGCACCAACTACATTGGTTGTTTTAGGGTCTAGTATTTTTCCATTGTGCGTTTCAAATGGATACCAACTTTCAACTTTATAGTTGCTCATAGCTATAATGCGTGAGGGCATTACCGATGGGTTTTTGAAAAAGCAGGTTTGTACGGCCGGCAAACAAGAGGGTCTGCCGGTTAGGAGTAAATAATCACATTCATAAAGTTTTATAACTTCACCTAAGTCAAAGAGATAGGGTTCAATTGTTGAAGTGATTGTATTTACTACAGCAGATAAGTCTACATAAAAATTAATGTCACTTAATTGACTAGTGTTTTTAGTAGGATTTGTTATTAATAATTCTTGAATGTAGGCAACGACTTCAGGTTTAGGAAAGAATTTGTCATTAAAAACATCCTGCCAAGATACTTTTATTGATTTATTTTGTACTTCAACAATCGACAAGTTTTCAGTTAAATTTAATATGTACAGTCCAAGGGGTATTAGAAATTGTAAGGAAAATTGTGCTCTTAAATTTTTCTCAGGTTCAGAGAGTCCAATATTATCTTTTCCAATTTTGTTGATAAGCGCGGCTTTTGCATCTTTTACACCGGAGTCTGATAAATAGTGTATTAAACCTTTGATGACATGATTTTCAATGATTGCTTTTAATAGTGCATCGCCTGCAACATTAAATCCTTCTCTAAAATCTTGATTTGGAACTATCCAGCTAGTGACGTCCACTGATTCATTAACATAGGTGGTAATAATTAAATCAATCGTTCCACCACCAATGTCGATACTTGCAACTCTTAAACAAGGCAGGTTACTTACGTTTTCTCGAATTCTTCCGAATGTTTCAAAGTAGTATTCAACGTCTCCAGCAAACCTTTCTTGAATTTCATTATAAATGAAGACTAACTGCGTTGTACTCGCTTCATGAAGATTAATATTGATTTCCGGTTTGTGTCTATATTCACCGAGTATGTCAGCATAATCGTCCCAATCGAGGGTTTTCCATAAAACATCTATAGCCCATGTAGCCCATCTTTGAAGTATTTTTCTTTCCGAAACTGACATTTCCGGTGGAGTCGTTAAAATTATCTGACGTAAGTGCCTAGAACTATCTGGATTTAAATGATTTACTCGGTTAGCTGGAGAGTTTATTTGTACTAGAGCATGTGAAACAATTTCACTTATAAAAAACATCATTAGCGAACTTCTAGAAAAATAGGCTTCTGAAGCAGGTAAATAACTTTGACCTAATAAAAACGCTAAGGATTCATACTTAGAATCTCCAAGTACATGAGTAGGAATGCCTTCATCATTAATGTATTTTAAAAACTCCCCACTATTAACAGGAGGTTCTTCTAAATTTATGCTGTGTGATTCATGGCAATAACGCCAGTTCTGTATAGATGGTTTTAAGTCCCACAAATATCGTATTGGACTGGTAATAGATGTCTGGCTTTTTTCTCTTTTAGAATATAAAGCATGTCTTGACGCTTCTGTGCCGACTCGAACGACTGAAGGCCAATTAAAGCTGGGCTTAAGTCTACCTGATCGGCCAGTATAACCCTTTGAGTCACCAAAATTAGTTTTGGTAAAGCACATATTTGAAGTGAAGATATTATTATGTTTATGTCTTGGGTCAGATAAATCTCGTAACTCAAGTATGCTACTATTGCTAAAAGATAAGTTTTCACCTGCTTGTCTTTCAACTAACATGCCAACTGACCTTGAATGACCAATATCTAAGACTAAGTCAACGTCAACACATGGGTAGCGCTCTGGATCTGTTAAACATATATTGGGAACAATATTTAAAGTCGTTAAACACTCCAGAAATGAAATGTATCTTGCTTGATGTTCAAACAGATAGAGGCCTTCAGATAGGCCTTGTAATTTGTTTTTTTTGTTTTGTTTAAATTCGTTAAAGAATTCATGCAGCCAATCATTGACCCATTCAAGTTCTAAAAACCATGAATTATGTTTTACATCACTTATCAGATGATATTCTGCATTATCTTTTAAATCAGCTTCTGTTAAAGCAGGATAGACTAATGCTGGATCTACATTAGCTAATTCAAGGGCTAGTTCAAGTTTGGTATCAAACGCAATAGTTAATTGATAAGTATTGCCCTGAGCATCTGGTTTTTCAAGTAATGAAACTTTTGCTCTTGCCCAATCTGTTGGACCTTTGCAATATTGGTTGTCTAATGCTCCTGCAATTTCACAAGTACGTATAAAGGGTAAGGGTACCCATTCATCGATAAAAGGCTCTAGTGCATTATTTATGTTAAAAGAGTAGCTTGGCTTTATGCTTGCTTTGGGTAAATTAGTATCGGGATCCTTAACTGTTTCCCTCGTTTTTTTGTCGATATAGCCTGCATTTTTAGTATCTTTTTGTAAAAACTTTATAACTGGACGCGATTTTCCTGCAATATAAGTATCTTGTTCTTGATACTCATAAAACTCAGTGGGCAAAAATTTCAGACCATCAATTTTGAACCGCATGTCTAAAAACTGTAAGGGTCCTCCGGGTATTAAAGACACTAATAACCGATATTTAAGAGCTTCGTTTATTTTATTTGCCATGATGTAAATTAGATTCGACTCTATTGCTAGTTAAAGGTTATTTTTCAAAAGACGTACTACAAGAACCTTTGTAACATTGAATGAGACAAGAGGCATGATCAGGCTCAGTTAAGTCACAAGTAATATTTCCACTTTTTTCGATGGTAATATCTCGAGATTTGCGCTTTTGACATTGTAAGCTAGGCGTCGTTATTACAAACGAATCTTTTGATTCAATTTGCACTGATATGGGTGTTTTACATATATCGACATCATTGTATTTTATTGAGATCGAACCTAGTCCATCAATATGGAAACTAAGATCATAATCCACTTTT
>Ga0114958_10000988_pt1 | contig 23267 bp, 25 predicted proteins | sample C_130208_EF_Meta_FD_89577 | JGI IMG/M metagenome (GOLD analysis project Ga0114958, IMG submission 89577) | Freshwater microbial communities from Lake Croche, Canada to study carbon cycling - C_130208_EF_MetaG | ecosystem: Environmental > Aquatic > Freshwater > Lake | place: Lake Croche, Canada... | reverse complement strand
GTTTGAGTTGATGCTAAGTTCTGAACATCAAACATTTTACGTGGAAGGCAACGAATTAAATCGAGTTAGTCTATGCTACCTGGTGAATGCAATGTTTGGAAAATCGATAGACCATACGACTGTGCAATATACGTTAACTCTCATGGATGACAATATTGAAGTGACCCAATGGAAAGAATGTGATTCCGTTGTTCTTGGGTTACATACTTATTGGAAAGGGGGAGACCCCCCCCTTCACCCCCCTTTAAAAAATTAACAAGGGGGGACCCCACCCTTCAACCCCAAATTAAACAAGGGGGGGACCTCCCCTTCAACCCCCAATTAACCCCATTTTACGTCACGTAAATTGGACGCCGATTTACTCAGATAAGGGGGGACCTCCCCTTCAACCCCCAATTAACCCCATTTTACGTCACGTAAATTAGACGCCGATTTACTCAGAGTCGATTTTGCGTCAGATTGACGTAAAATAAGCAGGATAAAAGCACTGTGTGTAAAGCAATTCTCCAGCCTTTTAAGCAATTCGGGGGTTCAAGGGGGGGTACCCCCCTTAAAGAGTACTTAACCCTTCAATGTTTAATAAATGATACGTCACTGGCGGATTGTTACCCGGATATACTGTAACCGTAAATGCTTGTTGCCGCAATGCGGGGTCATTCATAACTATAGCGGTATTAATTATTCCATATGTAGATGCGTTTGCAGGTTGGATTTGTTTCACCGATGGCCCCCCTGGAGAATTTGATGCATTATAAACTGCGGTTATTCGACGATATGATGTAGCTGGTTGGCCCATTTGTATATATATGGTAATGGTAAAATTCTCCTCGTTTGAATTCCGTGAAAAGACTGCTGTATCTGCGGATATAATTGGTGGTGGAGGTAATAGGGTTTGTGGTAGTGGTATAACTTGTTTCGCGGCGGAAGTTAAAGGGCTACTTTTAAATAATATATTCATTCGAGCATCATATGCGACGATTTTAAATCCGGCCATTCTTGTTTGACAACAATCTGCCCGATTATACACAGTGACAGATGTCACTTGGGATGGTTGCGGCAACGTTACTTGCTAAAATACGCCAACGTTTCTACTGCTGTGATATTCACCAGGATGGCCTCGTGAAGCTTCTACACCATCGATTGCAGTGGAATCTTTAGTCCAATACCCGGCACCACTTGAAGTAGCAACCCCTCTTGGTGCAATATTTATTCCATTTATATCAGTAATCACTAATTGGGACAAGTTAATCCAATCGTTACCACCTTCTAATCGTACATAGCTAACGAGTTGCAACATGTAGTTGCCTTGTGTGTTTGGCGGTCGTGGTGCAGTCATTATCTTGGTTGCAAAATAGGCAGGGTTACCAAAACTTGGGAAAGACAAGTAGAGCACAATTGCGCCAGGGTATCCTTTTACGTTTTCCGCAAACATTGCAGTATAATTATTAAATGGGTGGCTTTTTGCATTATTAATACCCCAGGCGCCCCAATAAAGAAGAAATCGCTTGCCAAAGATTCCCATATCTGGTGTTCCCGATAGTCCATCCCATATTCCAACAGAGTTGAAGTACGCAAATTGTAACATGGGCACCATATTTGCGCCAGTTAGTGGTGCGTTATTTGTTGTGGTCACTTGAGAAATCCACGCTCCATTTGGACCACGTGTAGCAGGAACCGCTTTAATTGTCGTTTCCCATCCGGCAAACCCCGTAAATTGTAGTTTCGTCGGGTCCAGCATAGAAGGAGAAGCAGAATAAGGAGCAGAAGCAGAAATAGAGGAAGGCGGAGTAGTAGAAAACGTAGTAGAAAAAGCAGAAGACCCAGTTAACCCTTCTTCAAATTCAAATTCAAATAAAGGCGGAAAACATGCAATCACCAAAATGAGTAGAACCAAAAAAATGATTGCACCAAATGGACCAAATGGACCAAATGGACCAAATTTCATATTTTTATTGTAATTTTTTTTATTACGTTTTTATTTATTTAACATGAGGAAAGTAAAAATTGTATGTGTTGTTTTGTTTCTTTAAAAAAAACAACTTAAAAAGCACTTACTCATTCTAAAGTACAGTCAGTACAAATGGCGCAGGTGCATCATCCGTTGAAGGATAAGTGGGTACTCTGGGCTCACTTGCCACATGATACGGATTGGAGCTTTAACAGCTACAAACGCATACATTCGCCTATCGAAACAGTAGAAGAAGCTTTGGCGCTCACAGAGACCGTTCCAGATGTAGTGGTTAAAAACTGCATGCTTTTTCTTATGAAAGATGGCGTAAGGCCTATATGGGAAGACCCTTCAAATCGTGAAGGCGGATGTTTTTCATATAAAGTCGCCAATAAACAGGTGTATGACGTATGGAAGCAGCTCTCGTACGTCCTTATGGGTGGTACGATAAGCACACATGGTCCATTTGTTGCAAGTGTCAACGGGATAACTATATCCCCCAAGAAGAATTTTTGTATTATAAAACTTTGGATGTCTTCTTGCAATAATCAAAATCCAAGTGTTGTTACCACCATTATTGATGGAATTTCACCACAAGGATGCTTATTCAAAAAACATACCCCCGAATATTAACAAAATTAAAAATCAACCAAGAAATACAGGTTTTGGTGGGGCCGTAAGTTAGCGCTCCTCGTTTGGGGACTGAGAAAAATCCTTTTTTCGGGCCCTACGGGCCCCGCAGAAAAAAATGAAGTTCCCAATTACCCCTAATCGAAAAAACGTGCCCTCGCGTCACACAGTTTTCGCTGTATTGGATGGAGCACCGCTACACATTTTCCATGAGAGTGTCCTTCAGCAAATTGGTAAAAATAAATTTTTATTCCAATTCTAACTTACGGAATAGAAATAGAAATGTAACAATAAACCTTTAAATAAAAATAAACAAAAAAAAATAAACAAAACACAATAACACAATGTATTTATTTTATTTATTTCAAACAACTAAACAACTAAACAACTTCAACAAACGATAAAACGATAACAACTACCAGTCCCAGTCGTCCTCTCCGTTTTTATATTTTGCCTCAAGCATTTTTTTGTATCGCTTATCGCAGAATTGTTCATATAGCATAATCGAGGACGCCCCAAAATATATTTCCTCGAATACAGGTGCTTTGGGTCTGAGGTCTTGCTTTGTAGGCGTTGTTTTACCCCAAACAACTTCTTTTTGTTCCACTTTTGCGACCACTTCAACATCTTGGTCAACCACAACTTCTTCAACAACTTCAACAACTTCAACAACAACTTCTTCCACTTTTTCAACCATTGGCACAGTTGGTACAGTTGGTACAGTTGGTACAGTTGGTACAGTTGGTACAGTTGGTACAGTTGACTTTGATGCCTTTCCCTTTTTTCCAAACCCACGAGCAGAACCACGTCGGGATGAAGAAGTTATGGAGGACGCGGAAGAATTCATTGGGTCCGACCCCAGGGTAGGATAATCATCCGGACGAAACCGAAATGGTGCTACATACTTTTCTTGCATTTGGGCCACCATAGCAATCTCCTTGGCAGGTCTCATTGTGTCAAATATGGCCTGCGCTTTTATCGCTTCTTTTTGTTCGTACTCAACGAGTGCGAGTTGAAACGTGGTCGTAATCTCTTTCCGTCGTTCCATTTCGGTTTTCTCGATTGCCATCTGTGCAAGCTTTCGTTCGCAACAAACAGGAGCATAACGCCTCCGGTCTTCTTTCTCCCAGTGTAGGCATTCACCAAATGGTAGTTTTAAAAACACACAATACATGCATATTGGCGCATTACCCGCGGCCTTATTTCGTTTATGTTGTTCAGAGGCTAATATCTCTGGACAAATTGCAACGCCACTACGAATATTTCTCGTCAAATGGTCAGCTGGAAATCCTTTTGTGTGGCAGCTTCCGCAATGTGGTAACTTCGGTACATAGGGTACATAGGGTGTCGGGTTGTTTCCCTTGGATACGTTCGATACGTTCGATAAGTTTGATACCTTGGATAACTTTTGTTGCATCATGTGTTGTTTGATGAGTTTTGTTGGGTTGATGATTAGTTTCTTGTTCTTGTTCTTGTTCTTGTTCTTGTTCTTGTTCTTGTTCTTCCAAATATAGGAAACTTATTTCAATTTTTTAATATCATTTTTTGTTATATTATTTTTAATATCATTTTGTTATATCATTTTTGTTGTTTGAAACCAATCAAAAAATAATTGAAATAATTGAAATAATTGAAATAATTGAAACAACAAACCAACAAACCAACAAACCAACAAACCAACAAAACAACAAACCAACAAAACAACAACCCAACCAACAAACCAAAATTTAATGATGATGAATATTCAATCATCATCATTACTCAATGAATCGGATATTGAAAAGTGTGAGAAAGAAACAAAAATAGAAAGAGAAAGAGAAAGAGAAAACGGAGTCACTACTGACAGTGTCATTTTTGTTGCAGCGACAGGGGTCGACGTCGCCATTGGACTTCGCGCTCGACATGAGGCACTTCGGTCCGCAATGAGAGTGAACGCTCAGGAAGACTTGAAGACACTTACCGTCATTACCTTTGCGGTCCAATTTGCGTTTGTGTTTCCGTTTATGTTTTGTGACCTGTACTTTGCAACGACATATCAAACCCAGGCAAAAGGGGTTACTGGTACAATGACACTCACGCTTTACGACTACATGATTGGGTCAGGTATCATATCTGCAGTGTACCTCGTGATGACCATCGTCGCAGCACGTATTGGACTCTCTTCGAGTAGGTCATCCGATGACATATCCGAACCGATTGAAAGAGAAGTTGCGCTTCTCGCATACTTTGTGGTTGAGTTAATATGCGCTGCATTGTCCAGTATTTGGCTCATCGTCGGGTCCATTATATTTTGGGCCGACGCAACAAAAGCACAATTACCCGGACCGATTTATGATTACGTCTACACTGCCTTAATTTGCAAGTACGTTCTGATTTTCCTTGGTGCCATTACTAAGATAAATGAATAAGGGGGGACCCCCCCTTGAACCCCCTTGAACCCCCTTAATTGCTTTACACACAGTGCTTTTATTCTGCTTATTGCTTATTTTACGTCAATCTGACGCCAAATAATTTGTTTATGCTTAAATGGGGGTTCAATTGGGTTCAATGGGGTTCAAGGGGGTTCAAGGGGTTCAAGGGGTTCAAGGGGGTTCAAGGGGGGTACCCCCCTTCGCATTCTATAAAGAATGGTCATGAAAGGTTCCATCATCGTAGTACAGCTGATATACAAGCTTGCAGGGCATTGGATACTTGGGTCTCATACTATCACGATGCATGTTGTAGAATTCACGTATTGAAAGAGTATCGGATTTGGGAATCAGAATCTTTTCTGAAAATGTTGCAAAACTGGATATCACATACACGTTTTGAACATGCTTGTTTTCGAATTGCATCATTATCATTTTATATAAATCTGCCGTAGTTGAATCCTTGTAAGCAGTTACAAATTCGCTGTATCCACAACATTTTGCGACATCGAATATATATTGCGAATATGATAGCTTATCGTTGTGTTCGTTGAACTTATAGTCGTAGTCTGCAACAAGTTTTATAACAAGTTCCACAAGGTCTTCCACATGTTCATCCCCAAGTTTATCCCCAAGTTTATCCCCAAGTGTATCCCCAAGTGTATCGACAAGTTTATCCATTTTTATAATTATAATTATTTGGAAACATATTTTGCATTCTTTATATTGTTTTTTTCTGTTTTTGTTTTTGTCTTTTTTTGTTTTGTCTTGTCTTTTTTTGTTTTGTCTTTTTTTGTCTTTTATATTTGTCGATTGTATTATCTCGATGGTGCAGGAAAAGGTCGGTTAGCTTCCACAACAAGAGGCATAGGCATAATAACGTCATCATATGTGAAAAATGTTGCAGTTGGTAGCGTTTTAAGTTGAGGCTTTGTTGGAATTGTTGGAGTTGTTAAATTTGTTAAATTTGTTGAATTGATTCCAAATAAAAATGACTCAATCTCTACGGGATTTCGAGACAACTCGTCACGACTAACACGTCCATAGTTGACGCCAAGACCCGGGGCTGCTGCATGACATGCCGCTCCCCATTGCGAATTCGAATATAAATTATATAATGATGATTGATGAAATGCCTTTTGCTCTTGACAATAATTGCCAACGTAATTGATATTTCGGGTTGATGCCATATTTTATTTTGTTTGATGCTTGTTTTTTGTTGGAGTCTTTATTTTGTTTGAGTCTTTATTTTTATTTTGGTCAACGTTTTATTTTGTTCAACGTTTGTTTTCTTAACGTCTAAATGGGCATTAATAATTTCAGCACAAACAATAAATGTTTGTTTTCTTGGCTCAGGTCTTCGTCTTGGTCTTGGTCTTGTTGTTTCATGTCCAAACTACTTGATTCATTAGTTTTTCTTTGACCAAGGGTGGTGGTCAATACACTCGCCAAATATTGATGAGTTCCAAAGAAATTCTCGTATGCAAAAAGAAGAAGAAAAGGATGTTGTAAACCTATCATTTCACTTTGGCACTCTTTTTGCCATATTGCATCTTTTAATATGGTCACATCTTTTTGAAACCCATTACGAATTAGTTCCGCCTCTATCCATTCAATGCGAACTGCCATGTCCTCTGCTGTTTTTGCGTCTAATATCGCCATGAGTTCATTTTGATAGATGAATGTGGTCATATCGTCAAAGCCCTCAACATCCTCTTGGTCAAACGTTTCACCTGCATTAATGTGATGTTGAATTAATTTTACGTCATAATAGCTGTACGTAACTATTTTATTCGTGGGATATTGGTATTCCATTATTTATTTCCTTTTATTTCCTTTTATTTTAATGCAGTTTCCTTTTTATATCAATGAATCAATGACTCCGTTACTCCACGAACATAAAAATCAAGAAAAATTGAAATGTTTTTCTTGATTTTTATATTATTCATTCAAATCACCAAATCACCAAATCACCACTCTGAAGTAATAATGGCCAAACGCCGCCATCTAACGGGTTCCTTCTCCAATACCTCCATCTATTCAAATGTGGAGAAATTTGGCAAATTATCAATCGACGACTCCACCTTGGACTCCACCTTGGACAAAGACCATATTTTCTGGACGCTCTTTCCTCAACCACAAGCCGTCGTCGGTCCACCAGCCCTTCTCCTTACTTCCAGGAAATCATTGGTTCCAAAAGTCACACAACCAACACAACCAACACAACCAAGCAGACAACCAACACAACTCAGCAATCGAACAGGAACAAATCCCAAACAACGGAAATCGGCAAAGGAATATCGTCCAACTAAAGACGAAACCTTTCAACTGCTTAGAGTCGTTTGCGAAAGTGGTCTTGCATATTGTGTTGACGTTACCACCAACACCATATTTCTACCTCACCCATCCCCAATTGTTAGAAGTGTTGGTACATATACACCTACAACCTCTACGCTACATTTTGAAAACTGGTATTGTAAATGGGAAACTGCTGCCACAGTTGTAGAATATATGCAAATTATGACACCACAGCAAATCATTTCTTCCTGTATGCATTGCGCTGGGACGGGAAAGTGGGACCAAACGTACGGCGCGGACAAGACAATATCCAGTTCTGTCCCTTGCTGGCACTGTTCATGGGGTTATTAAATAAGTTATAATTAGTAAAGGGGGTTACCCCCCATTTTTTATATTTTTCCCCATATTGTTACTCCCCTCTGCAGCACGCCGCTCTTAGCTAAGAGCTCTTAAACTCAGTACTAAGTATACATTTGGTACACTTCATTTTGAAGGGGGGGACAAAGTCACCCCCTTACTTAATTAACTTCGCGATTCAAGTCACGCGATGGAACACCACCTCTGACCCACCCACTTGAAGCAACGCCTTCAACACAGTATCGCGGGTCAGTCACTCTGTCATGAACCGATTTAAGCATTGGGGTATTTACATATTTCGCATAACTTTGTTCCGCCAATCTATTTACCGTTCTGCGATTCGTCAACAGTTCACCCTGTTGCATTTGTGCTTCCAAGATAGGGTCTACTGAACCACGCCCTAAAAAGGGCACTGTAGCAAATGGTCGTTGAAATAAATCAATCCTGCATCTTGGGTGCGCATTAATACTGCCTAATAACAAACTGTTGCTTTGGTCCACGTTGGACCCATTTACGGCCATACTATTGCCGCCACTATAAAAAATACCAGGCTGACTTGTTGCAAACTTAATTTGTCTATTCATGCCACCATCATTAGCACCATAATTTTCCAAGAGATAGTTACATGCCTCTACATTCTGAATTGTGTTTTGGTCCATGGAACATTGGTCATTTCCAATACGGGACATACTGTCAAAAGTAAAAGAACTTGCTTGTGCCATGTTTCTTTCTTCTTTTCTTTGTTTTGTTTTTATTGATTATTATATTTTTTGAACATGCTTTTTTTTTTGTAACAAATGGTTGGTTATGTGGACCGTCATTTTTATTTCTATTTCTATTTCTATTTCTATTTCCATAAAACAACTAAACAAAAACAAAGAAACAAAATTAAATAAAACAAAACAAACGATATAAAAAGAAAACAATATAAAAAGGCGATGCAAAGCAATGTCCGAATGAAGACATTGTTTTCCAAAAAAGTTCCCTATTACAATGGAGGAACCTTGCTCGTACCAGGAGGTAGATACAAAAAACCTCCACCTACAATCGACACTTGTTGCGCAAAAATACATAATCTCATTACAAGCACCACTGTTCTTCAGGTATTGTCCTATTTTGAACAATATGCTGCGGGTAATTTTGATTTTGTAAATAGCGCCCTAACTGCCGACTTGTATTCGGAATTATCCGAAGAGTTATATGAACTGAAACAACCATTGTGTCCCGATTATGAACTGATACGTGCTTACATATGCAAGAGTTTCGAAGAACTATTTCAATGCACCATGCAAAACGTCCTGTTACAAAATGTGACTTCAAATTTAGCAGCAGCAAATATAAAACTACAAATAATGAACAACTTTAATTCGTTAAAAGCTTACCTTTTGGCGTGGAAGAATCCCATTCCTATTTTGGATGACATATCCGTCGCGGCACTGACATTTACTGTAAGACCCGAATATTTAATTTATATACAAAAATATGGATATCCTCAAAGCAATGTTTTTGACCCCAATTTATTGGGCGAAATTGTTTCAAACTTGGAATTGGTTGAGTTAAGCAATAACGAGTTCCAATAGTACACGATAGTTACTTAATGGACTCGCCACAGTATTCGTAATAATACTTGAGATTTGGTCAGTAGGAGGGTGTATCTCAATAATGGAGGACAAAATATCGCCAGATGCGAATGGAAACTTAAACGCGTAGTAGTATGTTGTCGCCGATAAAGTACTATGAAAACTATCTGGAAAGTCCCCAGTTGAACCCGAAGCAATAGAATATGTGTTCATAGCCGCCAGTTTTGAAATAGGAATTTGGGATATGAGTGCAGCCATTGGGCTTCCCGCAGTTAGCGCAATTGGGCCACAAGGAGGCGTGCCGCCCATGGCTGTGGCCGCTAAAGAAACTTTGTTGAGAAGGAAAGTTGGGTCGTTGATTGTAGAACCGCTTTGACCGCTACTAAGTCCATCTACCTTACCTTTGTATGCGGTATCAATCGCGCTACTTAAATTATTTTCGACACATGATGCCTGAACAACACTCTGTCCGGTTTGGCCGAAGAATGTATTGTTAAAAAGTGACTCGGCCTTCCACGTATTAAAGACGTTTTGCGCAACGTATGACGTATACATTTTAACGATCGGAATATCATAACTGGTTGATGTACCACCTGGGTTCAACGTTATTTCACTTTTCATTGTTGAGTATGCTCCGGCATATGCAATTCCGGTTCCAGTATTCGTGGGCCCAGTGGCGGAAACTGAATTACTAATTAACTCGATAATGAACGCATTTGATGGCACGTAATCATTAAAATTGTTATACAACCACGACAAATTCTCTACGGCATCCACATTGACGACAGGAGTCGTTGACAATATAATAAATGCCTGCTGCATTCGGGCTACAGTGACATTAATTCGCGCAACAGCATCATAGTTTTCTCCTGCCACAGGTGCTGGCACCGTAAAATCTAATGCGTTTGCGGAACAATCTAAGGCGGCCAAAAAGTAATTTACCATGTTGTTTTATGTAGTTTGAGGGGGTTATACATTAGCAAAAGAAAATAATTTTTTGGCCCGAATAATTCCCTTAATTAAACGCACCAACAAAAAAGAACAATAAATTAAAAAGAAAAGTACATGTTATTCGGTTGATACATGTTTAAACATTTTGCATACCATAATGGTCACATAAAATAACAACCTATGAAATATAAAATATAAATTTAACATCAATTTAAAAACTGTTTTAGAAAAGCATTTCAATAAAGTATCGCGAGCTCCAATGCAAATGAAAAATTATTTGTATGCATCGTTACCAAATCGCCATATTTGTCTACAAGACTGATTTTCAATTTATTAATACGTACTGGCCCCATATACTCTCTTGTTTTAAAGATACGGTCACCCCCGTTATCATTTAAAACTGCATTAAATCCATTTGTGACGGTGATACGTGCGAGAATATTATCGCCAATGATAGATACGTGTTCTTGGTTGGAAGATGTTATTGCATCAACGATATAATTTCGATTAAAATCATCGACCCTAAGAAAAACATAATTGTATAATGAATTGCCGTAATCCCCCTCACTTGCAACATATGCGAAGAAAATTGGCGCCGGTACCGCGTATCCAATCGCCGTATACAAATTTTGTTTTCGAACTGTGTATCGATGATTTCGGAAACCCATTAACCATCCTGCATTTTGCGCCTTATTGAACGTAGTTGCATCTGGCGCAAAATCGAGGACGAAATAAAAGTTGGGAGAGTAATTGGGGCTCAAAGGATTGTAAATATCTCTTGCCAAGATGTAATCCGCATCGACAGCATTCGCCGCGCGAATCACAGAGGAAGCTGTTGCAATACTAATCGTATATTCGAGGTATTGCATCCCATTTCCCATGTTTTGGAAAACATTATTCATCAAAGTAACAAAATCATCACTCAAATAATTTCCATTTGGAATGATGACCGTATTGACGATTGGGCTAAATACTTGCCCGGTTGAAACATCCATCACATTGTACAAAGTAACTGTGAAAACATTATTTTTCTTGGCAGCCGTAAACATGTGCCAAACGATGGGCAATTCCAATGCAACGACTTTCATAGAAATTACATTTATTTGTGGGCTTGGTAAGGACCATACAAAAGAGTTACTCGCATTAAATTGGTCCTCGCGAAACAATGAATCGATATTTATTACTTTTGTAATTATTCGCCGTTCAATCGGATTTACAATTCCAGTGGGGAATGAATACTGATATGTATTTGCGACCGGTATCGTAGGCATTGTTTGGACATCATGGGATGTTATCGTTTCTATTGGCGGCGCATTGATATTTGTATTTGTATTATTTGTATTTGTATTTGTATTTAGCGCATCATTTATTTCGTTCTCTTTATATCCTTTTTCCCGTTGTCTATCAACCTTTTCTTCTCTTTCTCTTTCTCTTTCTCTTTCTCTTTCTTCTATAAGACATTGTGACGCCTCCAATATAAAAGCTATCAAATTATCATTATTATGTAAATCATAATCAAAACTATTATTCCCTTTTTGAACTTTCGTTAACATTGCCTTTGTGCTCAATTCAACATCTCCAATATTCCAATTCGCGCCTAAATTGAAAAAATTTGCTAATTCGTTCGGCGAATATTGGCCGACGTCGAAATCCACATTTTGCATTTTGTACAAATGTGGATTTTTTAATTTTGAAGGGGAAACCAAGGTTTCCCCTTGGACCCCATCCTTTGAAGGGGAAACCAAGGTTTCCCCTTGGACCCCATCCTTTGAAGGGGAAACCTTGGACCCAATCCTTTGTTGAATTCATTTGTTGAACCAGTATGTTAAGACACCTTGTAATGCAGCAAATAAAAGCGTAACAATAACTATTTTAATAAAATCCTGTCTTGTCGGTAATTTTATTTTCGTTTCTTTATTACTATGACGTCCAATGTTATAATGTATTAGATTCTCGAATAGATTTACAAAAATATAGACAGCGAATGAAATCAATATTAAGTGTATTCCTGCGCCGGTGCCAGTGCCTTGGATAATATACATTTTTGTATAAATACTTATATTATATTGAAGGGGAAAACCTTTCAACCACCTTCAACCACTAACGAATCATTTTCTACTGCTTATTTTACGCAAATTGGACGCAAATTGGACGCCGATTTTACTCCGAGTCAATTTGGCGTCAGATTGGCGTAAAATAAGCAGTAGAAAACCAATTAGGGGCGGAGTCCCCCCCCCTTACTTTATACGGACGGGAGGGGGGTCCAAGGGGGGGGGCGGAGTCCCCCCTTACTTTATACGGACGGGAGGGGGGTCCAAGGGGGGCGGAGTCCCCCTTTTAAATGTTAATATACCGCAGGTTGTCTTGTATACATGCAAACGAACTGCCATCGCGACATGATGGCATATCACCATACAAAAAATGTGCATAAGCGCCTTGGTCATTTGCAATCTTCGTATTGGGAGTTGCATAATAGCTCCACATTGATTGGTCAAAGTTAAAATTATCAATCAAGTCACCAAAGAGTTGTTTATTCGTATCTTTAATACCCGGATTCAACTGCTGTACCATCATCTTGGCATTCTCGTTTATCTCATGGGATGTTAATGGATTGAATGCCGGTTCTGCACTTGGTCTATCTGGAATATCGGTGATATCTGTAAGAAGTACATTCCCTAATGGATTCGATGGCATGGGTGAATAATAGGTTTCATCCAAGACTTTTTCAAGCATCTTTGAATTCGTTATTTTTACTGGCGCGGTAAATCCTTCGGACCCACTACCACTACCAAATAAACCCCCAAATAAACCACGTTGTCCTTTCGTAAAAGGCATATTGAATAATATATATATTACCAAAAGAGTCAACACGCCTATAGCAAGAAATTTAGTTGACATTGTAATCATAAAACCAACGATAGTTAAAATAATGACGAGGCGTGATATTGCATTCATTTTTTGATTGTATGTCATTTGAGGTAGTGGCCAAAGCTCAAATATATATTCTTTCTCAAAAAGAGTCGACGGGTGACTTGTCCAAAATGGAATCGAAGTTGTCGACGTTGGTGAAGAAGACATTGTGAACTGGTTACGTATATACTAATAAGCAAGGACAAATATGGTGACTTATTAGTTTATATTAGAATGTTTTTTTTATACTTTTTCAAAAAAAAAGTATTTGGTATTTATCGCAAATTAATAATTACTTTGTTTACTCGGATGCAAACAACGGACGATAGTCCGGTGCATTTTTTCGGCACCGATTCGTGCGAGAGTTTCGTGAGTAATTTGCTTTGCATGCCCTAAAGGTATGCCTTGGGCGGCTTGGGCGGCGTGCACTTGTAGCACGAGACGCAAACAACGGACGGTAGTCTGGTGCATTTTTCCTGCAACGATTTGTTCGAGAGTTTCGCGATTGGTTGGGTTTGCAAGCCCGAAGTGTATGTCTTGCCATATTTATTGAATTGTTTAGTTATATACTTTTTACGCAGATTATTTTTTGTATCTATTCTATTTTTGTATCTATTCTATTTTTGTATATATTCGATTATTTATTTCCCAACTTGTGTTGTTGTTGTTGTTGTTGTTGTTGCAACAAATACTTTTTTGCTAATCGTTCACGCATCGCATCTTTTTGACTTAAACGTTTGCCGGTATTAGAGGGAGAGTCATTCTTGGTATTGTTATTATTATTGTTATTGTTATTGTTATTGTTGTTCGGCGCATGTTTTGCAAGCATTTGTTGAATATTTTCCATACCAGGCAGTCCTCGCATTTGACTCATCATGCGTTGAGCTTCCGCCAATAGTTCGCTCTGGTCAATATCTTCGGATTTCATACGAGTATCCAGTTTTTCTCCTACAGTTTTCACAAGACCCATTAGTTTTCCCGGATTCTTAAATAATTGTTGGAAAACATCCGCAACGGAAGTTACATCTTTCATATCCTCTTGCATAGATTCGGTTGTTTCTGCAGCAATTTCGCGTGCCAATGCACCAAGTTTGCCGCTCAGAAAGTCAGGGAACATGTCGCTCGTATCTGGCGATGTCGTCTTTTCCTGTTTTTGTTTTTGTTTTTGTTTTTGTTTTTCTTGTGTTTCTTGTGTTTCTTGTGTTTCTTCCGTAAGATACTCTGTTGGCGGGTCTTCATCCGTGGATGAAGAAGTAGTTCCAAACAATTCATTCATTTTTTCCAGTGCTTCTTGCAGTTTTGTTTTAAGTTCATCTTCATCAAGTGATTGAAATAGTGATGCGGTATCGCCGAATGCATTTGGTTTTGCGATATCTCCAACGATACTCATGCAAAGCATTTGAAGATATTTCCAAATTGCCTCTCGAGTTTTGTCCGAAATATCACTTTGCCAGATATAAGCAAACGATAGACCTGGTAGTAAATCCGTGTTAGCCCCAGATGAAAACAGCTCAGTACGCTGATACAAAATATCAAAAAACTTGTCAGGTAACATGGATGCGCAATGGTCATAAACATATCGAAGACTTGCATCCGTTGGAATACCTTCTTGAGTTTTAATCCACCATTTCGCAATTAGAGGGGCGTACTCTGGAAATGTAATCGCAACATCCTGAATGAAATCTGCAACAATCTTTGCAAATTCGGTTGGTATTGCAACTGGAACAGTTGAAACAGTGGTTTTTATTTTTTCTGCGTCTGCTTTTGCTTTTGTTTTTGTTTTTGTTTTTGTTTTTGTTTTTATTTTGTCTGCTCCTGTTTCTAATGTTTCTAATGTTTCTGTTTCTAATGTTTCTAATGTTTCTAATGTTTCTGTTTCTAATGTTTCTGTTTTTGTAGGTTCCAATGGCGTTGTTGCTAAAATAAAATCCAGGTCAGACATTTATTCTTTTTTTTTTGTTTTTTTTCTTTTTATTTACTTTATTTTGATGAAATAAACTATGTGTGCAGTTAGTTGTATTTCGTATCACACAATGTTTCGGCAACTTAAACTCACAAGAACAAAAAAATTGAATGTTATGAATCTTTTTGTTTGTAATGGTTTTCAAAGTTGAAAGTTATAAAGTTGAAAGTGTGAAGAGAACAAAACAAAACAAAACAAACAAACAAAACAAAACAAAACAAAATGGGTCGACAAGAAATAATAATGGGGACACTCATTGTTCTATCGGATTTCTTTGTATCCGAAGTTTATCGAAATGAGATGTCCAAGAGAAAGCTGTGTGAAATGACCATTACGCTGTACGAATACTTGCATTATGGCTCAATATATCTTGCGTTCGTTGGGACTGTACATGTCATGTGCGAAATAATAAAAGAACACGAAGAAAACGGAAAAGAAGAAAAAGAAGAAAAAGAAAAAGAAAAAGACGTTGTGCTAAGAGAACTCATTCGCATTGCGTGTGTTGCGTCAGGAATGGGGTTTCTAATGATGTTGCTTGGGGGCATTATTGTGTGGAACCATGAACCTGCCATAGAGTACACGGTGGAAGTAGTCACTTACATGTTGTGTAGTTTAGCGATTAAGCTTATCTTTGCAGGTGTCGCATTTGCTGCATTGTAATAAGTCAGATTGACTAACTGACTACTATACTTACTTATTTAATCAAATTCCAATAAATTGCATTCAATTGCAGATGTTTTTGAAGCATTCACTAATTGGAGGGATAAATAATCGATTGTTATATTTTTTGCATGTAATTCGCGTTCGAATTTAGCAATAATAAGTTGTTGATTATGTATCGTACTTTTTGCGCGTTCATTTTCGACGTAATAATTTGTTTTGTTTTGATTCAAGCTTCCAAGCCAACTCTGGTGCGCTTTAGTTTTCATATGTGCTGCAAATACTGCATACGAATCGTATAACTTGTCTTTCCGGCACCCACATGGACATCGGAGTCCTTTTTTGATTATATGAAATGACGGAATTTTGTCAATGTAATCGCCGTGGTCATTTATCGAAGGGGCATAGAAATCCGGTTCCACCACAAGTTCCATTTATTTGATTGTGTTAATTATTTTGTTCTTTTTGTTAATTATTTTGTTCTTTTTGTTAATTATTTTGTTCTTTTTGTTAATTATTTTGTTCTTTTTGTTTGTTCTTTTTGTTAATTATTTTGTTCTTTTTGTTAATTATTTTGTTCTTTGTTCTTTTTGTTCTTTGTTCTTTGTTCTTTGTTCTTTGTTCTTTGTTCTTTGTTCTTTGTTTTGTGTAGCGCAAAAAATCACAATTTATTATGAATTGTTACATTGCATTTAAGCCTTAATTAAAGAATCTTCCATCTAATAGTATATCATAAATAATTGATAGATTGTCTTTCTTCGTTCTTTTGTTCTTTTGTTCTTTCGTTCTTTTGTTCTTTCGTTCTTTTGTTCTTTTGTTCTTTTGTTCTTTCGTTCTTTTTTGTTCTTTTTTGTTCTTTTTTGTTCTTTTTTGTTCTTTTTTAATGAACGAAAAACGTATAAAACAAAGAGATGTTATTAAACAGCAATTCACACCAATGTTAAGGGAATCATCGTTATTTCAAAAATACAAGTCGTCCTATCGGGACGCATTTTTTGATTTTGCGCGCCATGCAACCATTTTGTCCGGGGCGTATTGTTTCCTTTGGTACTTTCGCAATTCCTATGTCAATATTCTTACTGTGCCATTGATTGGACTTCTTCATATCAAGACATTTATTATATTTCATGATTGCGGTCACAATGCGTATACACCAAGTAGTCGTATTAATTATGCATTGGGGACACTACTCGGAGTACTGCTTGTAACGCCGTTTTCATGGAATTATTTGCATCATACACACCATCTAACAAATGGTAATACGGAAAACAAACACAATTTCCCTTACAATCAACTCATATTTCACACAGTGGCACAATATAAACAGATGAGTCGGTTTGAACGACTTGTTCAAAAAGTATTGGTGTCCCCTTTTCTTCTCGTCACTATATGGACCCACTTGTATTTTATATTTGGCCAACGATTGTTATTCTTGGCATTTATAACTGTCAATCAAGAAAGTGTCCATATTCCAAGTTTTCCATTCATCATGTGTGAGCAATTGGTAAATAACGTTGGCGTTGCGATAATGTCTTATCTCCTTTATCAGTATTCGTTGCTTTGGCTGTCGGTTGCTATTATTTGTGTATGGACATCTATAGCAACATTCACCTTTATTAATCAACATACATTTAATCCACCCTATGTAGTCGCCAACGACAAGTGGAATATTAAGGACAGCGGACTTTTAGGAAGTTCGCTCATTCAAGTGCCATTATTATTGAAATACTTTTTCGGCGGAATTGAGTACCACCACATTCATCATATGAATTCCAAAATACCCGGATATAATTTGCAAAAATATCACGAAGAAGTTGTAGGAGACCCCAAGTGGCAAATATCTGTATTTGATGATGTCACTGTATTATCCATCAAAGAATGCTTCCACAATTTGCAATTGAAACTATATGATGAAAATCAAAACCGATATGTTACATTTTCCGATGCATTGAAATAGTGAAATAGGGAAAAAAGATACGTTTCAAAGTTACAAAATTTTATTTTCTGTGCGTATTTTATAAAAAATACACGGACTATAGAAAAAACATGGCATACAAGAAATGCAAACGAGGAACTACCCGAAGTGCCAAAACGCACCGCTGCCGAAAAGCATGCAAACCATCTTTTAGCAGAAAGCGCGGCTCTTATCGCTGCACTCGCAAGAGAGGTGCTTAAAAGTACTATGTCCTTATCGATTATCGATTATCGATTCATTCTTTTAGAAGAAGTATGGCGCCAACAACCGCAAGTACTATGCCAAGAAGCTGACTCATGGAATACGATTCCTCAAAGAGGAATATACCGGTGATTAGCAACAAAACAGTCGAACATGTTTTTAGAAGAACCGAATTTATCAAAGGGCTTTTATAGTTCTTGTCCAAATTCATAATGACAAAAGAAGATGCAACCGTGATGGACCCAACACCTATCACACACAATAGTTGCGTCACCGTTAGTTTCTTGTACTGCGTTAGAAGTCTCCCAACACTTTCTTTGGAAAAAACAATTTCATATACAACGGTTAACATTACCAATATGCCCACAACAATAGTATTCAATAATAAATACTCATGCGCACTTAATGACCCAAGTACGTGCTTTCTCAAGTATGGGCTAAATGTTTTCATAATAGAGTGAAACCCGATTAAATACATCATACTTTTTAAAAAAAAGTATGGCAAAAAAAATACTTTTTAAAAAAGTATATTAACGCTGATATCAGCCTAAGAACAACGTAAGTATATATATTACGGTTCATTTTTAGTTTTTTTAAGTTTTCGCATACTTTTCGCATACTTTTCGCATACTTTTTTTAAAAAGTATTTTTTTGCCATACTTTTTTTCCAAAAAAAGTATAAAAAAAGTATAATGCCTCCGCGATTTCAATGGTTCAATAATACGAGCCAATACATTCGTAATACGTTTCTGTGTGCAACGGCATCACAATATCCAAATCGCGTTTATGACCCTTCACCAAATTCCGAAAAACAAAAAGAAAAAGAAAAAGCAAAAGAAAACTTTAGCGATAATATTGACGATTGGGAATGGAAAACTACCAAGCCGTATATTCCTCCAGTAAATGGGGGTAAAGTTATCAAAGTCTACGATGGAGACACCATCACTGTAGCAAGTAAGCTGCCATATCCTGCATCGCCGGTCTATCGTTTTCAGGTTCGCATTAATGGCATCGATTCACCAGAGATGCACGGCAATGGTGCAAATGAGCGAATCATGGCAATCGCCTCGCGAGATGCACTATCTGAAAAAATACTTGGCAAGATGGTTTCTTTGCGAAATGTGACAACTGAAAAATATGGTCGCGTCTTGGCAGATGTCTTTTTCGAGGAACAAAATATGGGAATATGGATGATAGATTCAGATTTGGCCGTCGAATACCATGGGGGTACTAAAGAAAAAAGATAAAACTAAAAAACGATAAAGATAAAAAAAACGATATAAACAGAATTTACACAATACTTAGTTGGAAACTTATTCGACACTTTCTACACTTTCTACACTTTCTACACTTTCTACACTTTCTACACCTTCTTTCGCCATCTTTTAAACAAGTCGAGAGCGAATTAACGACCATACCGACCATGCACGAGACGCAAATGTAATTGGCTGCGCAACGATTTGTGGTGTTCTTCTTTCTTGTTCTTGTTCTTCTTCTTCTTCTTCTTCTGCTTCTTCTTCTGCTTCTGCTTCTGCGTCTGCTTCTTCTTCTTCTTCTTGTTCCAAACTACGTAATTCGTCATCGTCATCGTCGTCAGAATCATCCAAATTCTGTAATTCCTCTTCAACATTGGCTTTAACGACATTCTTTACTGCATCTTTTGCAGTCTTTTTCGGAAAGATTGGGCTGCCGTCAAGAAACATTTCAACTTCACTCAATGCACATGCACGTATTAATACAGATGTCGGTATTCTGCGACACATTGCGCAATGTGCTTTTTTGACAGGATTGAACGAAGCCGCGTATGCAAGAGTTCGGTGGTAGCATGTAACACAAAATGTGTGGCTACAGTCCAACGTGAGAATATCATTTGTATTCAAGTCATCTTGAATACAAATACTGCATTGATTTGAATCATTCATCGAGATTAATTCAGACTTTCTTTTTGTTGTTTTTGTGGTTGTTGTTTTTGTTGTTTTTGTGGTTTTTGTTGTATGTGGTAATAATGAGGGCATAATTACTGCCTTAATCGCAAAACGCGACGGATAATACAGCGAGTCCATCATTGGTCTCATGACCTTTACCGCCTTGTCGGACGCAGAACTCAGATAGCTGGCAAATATAGTATACCGTTGTTCAGGAATACTGCTTAGCATGTTCGTGGCAATTCGTACAGTTGGGTAAGTACTTGACAAAAGTTCTATGATATCGCGAATGATTGTATCCAATTGCAACGAACTGAGTCTAAGAAGACCCAATCTGTAGCCGAGCACTTGAACTTCTTTTTTATTGCGATGATGCAAAATGTGGTCGACGAATGTCATGTCGTCAAAGCATACTCTGCTAAAAATGGCGGCATGATTTGCATACTCGCACCATTCCAGGGCGGAACCAGAACAACATTTGTCAATGCGATGAAGTCCTCTGCAAAAACTACACACATGTTTGCCAATACCGCTGAAATCCTTCATTTTCTTTCTCTTTATCTTGTTAATATTTGTAATTTTGACTAAAAATGTATTTCAATTTTTTTGTAATAGAACCCTTCTTTAAATTAAATTAAATTAAATTAAATTAAATTAAATTAAATTTATTTTTATTTTTACTGTTTCTCTTATTTCTCAATTTCTCAATGTCTCGATTTCTTCGTTCCCTCTTTTTGCATTCTTTCGTCTTTTCACAGTCTTTCCTTTGTTTCCTTTTTTCCGGTCTTGGCGCGTCCTTTTGTTGCAGTGGACCTTCGTTTTCCACCGCGAACTGGTGCTTGACCACGTGTACTTCTGCCAAAATAGTTTGCCGCGGTGGAACCTATGTTGCTCATGCTGCTCATGCTGCTCATGCTGCTCATGCTGCTCATTGTGTTTTAGCCATGGTACCGTTATTTCCTTATTTCCTTATTTCCTCATTTTTTTTTATCTTTCCCCTTGGAGGAATAGGACGATTTAGAGGAAGAGCCCCCCATTTTGCCCTTGAAATAATCGGTTATTGGCCTATTGCCTTCTTTCGAATTATTGGTTGTTCTCAAAAAATCATCAAATAAGGTTTCCTTGACCGCCTTGCACTTGAGAGCTTCCAATTTAGTTTGAAATGCCCCCATATTCCCGGTTTCCATGCATTCGTGTTGTAATAACTGCACTTTTTGGCGAAATTTAGAAATCTTTGCCAATTTTTGTTGATGCATCCATACGCGGTCCAACACAAGGGCAAATAACTGTTGAACCGGCTTCATTATTTGATTGGTGATGTAGAATGAATAATCAATCCGTAAGCGATTATCGATAATATATGTCGGCGTCTCGATTCTTTCACCTTGCAAAGCCTTTTTATTGGGGTTGTGCACATAGACAAATGCGATTCTGTCCCCCGAAGATGGTTTGCTTCCAGGGTCGCGTTGTGCCATCCGCTGGGCAAGAACATTGTGCGCAATCTGTTGTGGTTTTGCATACCCCGACCGTAGAGACTTTGTGATGACCAATTTATCCATACTGCAACGTTCGTCGACAATATCTTGCAACTTTGTTTGCAGAAACATAACTGCCTTTCCAATATCCTGTTCTTTCATCAATATATCGATAATACCTCCATATACATCTTTCACAATTGGTGCATTATCTCGACGTTTCAATACGATTCCCATTTCTTTTCGTTTTCCCTTGGCCGGATTTGGGTCATGCTCAAACAACATACCAACATAACGCTTCTTGGAGAGTAAACAAAATGGCATAAATGTCTTTTCATATTCCAAATCATGAGGAGGTTTTAGAAACATACTCGCCATACGTCCAGCATGTTGTGCCAATTCAATCGTTATCGCCAGCGCCCTTTGACCACGTATTGGGGTTCCATCCAACTCGGACAAGTTAAAAGTGAAGAATACGGAATCTGTGTCCCCATAGATGTACTCTGCGGCGGTATGGACTTGTCCATCATTTAGAGTATCACATATAGTGTCTCCATACATGGACTCGATTGTCTCTTTCGCGTAAATGAGAAGAAGTCGTCCAGTCGCGGTAGTCGATGCAGCAACATCTTTGTCATAAAAGGTACTTGTCTTGGCACCACACTGGCCGTATAAAGAGTTTGCCGTTACTTTATATCCCAGCTGACGCTTGTCCAACACGTTCTTCATAAACTCGTCTGTCTCCAAAGGAATTTTTTTCCGCGTTGCTTTTCTTGCAGAAAGTAACTCTTCCAAAATCGACGGCATTATGGCGCGAAACGTAGAAGACGTAGTGGCGCGAAACGTAGAAGACGTAGTGGCGCGAAACGTAGAAGACGTAGTGGCGCGAAACGTAGAAGACGTAGAAGACGTAGTAGACGTAGAAGACGTAGAAGACCCATTTGAACGCGGTTGGGCCCATCGGCATACTTTATACCCCGATTTCACTTTGATGGCCGCTGCGGATGGTGTTTTACGCACATATTGGAAAGTATCATATCGCACATTCACGTACTCTATTCCTTCCAACCCATCATATAGGAATTCCCCAGTTCTTGGACATTGTTCTCCAATTACTTTCAACAAGTTGCCTTCGAGGTCGTATTCCATTGTCCATACTTTGCTATCATGACTTAAATTTTCACTCATCATGCATGACGGATACAATGACGCGTAATCTACACAAGCAACTGGGTTATCTAAATACAAATCACATTTCGGGTCCAAGACAATCGCTCCCTCATATCCATCATTTGATATTTCTTTTTCCAAAACAGGCATCAACGTATCACGTTCTCTGCATTTCTTGGCAACATAGGAAGTCAATTTAATTCCTTGCCCTCTTAGCACAAGAAAACTAATTGGTACAGAGCAGATAGTAGCCATTTCAATAAACCCGGTAAGTAATTCCACTTTTCGCAGCAATTGCAGTACAAGCGTACAATCTTGAATACAGTATTTGGCAATTTTTGCACGGTCTGCGGCGTTACCATTTGTTAATCGAAAAATATCTTTCGGTGTAACATCATCTTTTGCCATACACCAGCGAATCTTCTTGGACATATCGGGAGAGCAGTCGCCGCGGATAGTCAGGGAGGTTGCATTCATTGCAATTACTTCAAACTTGGCTCCATCTTTGTAATACTCCGAGGTGTGTCCAATCTCTTCAATATGTATGTAACTGCCAACGTGAAGACCTGCAACATTCGAAGTACCAAGCACCGTTTTATTGGAAGCCCCGCATTTTTCAATGCTTTTGACGTAATCCCCAATAAAATGGCCCGCCACGGCATCCAGTTTATACGATGACAGATTTTCTTCTCTCCGAAAATAATTGTACAAGTCCAACTGAACTCGTCCTGCCATTTTTATATAACGCAAATCATGTTGTCCACTCGCAAGCACTATACTGCTCGATTCCAGTACATATCGTTTTTTCGAGGGATG
>Ga0114958_10000987_pt1 | contig 23285 bp, 11 predicted proteins | sample C_130208_EF_Meta_FD_89577 | JGI IMG/M metagenome (GOLD analysis project Ga0114958, IMG submission 89577) | Freshwater microbial communities from Lake Croche, Canada to study carbon cycling - C_130208_EF_MetaG | ecosystem: Environmental > Aquatic > Freshwater > Lake | place: Lake Croche, Canada... | reverse complement strand
TGGAAGCCCTGATTGCCTTGAGCGCCTTGATATCCCTGGTTGCCCTGGTATCCCTGGAAGCCTTGATTGCCCTGGAAGCCCTGATTGCCTTGAGCGCCTTGATATCCCTGGTTGCCCTGGTATCCCTGGAAGCCTTGATTGCCTTGAGCGCCCTGGAAGCCTTGATTGCCCTGGTATCCCTGGAAGCCTTGATTGCCCTGGTATCCCTGGAAGCCCTGATTGCCCTGGAAGCCTTGACGACCTTGAGCGCCCTGATATCCCTGGAAGCCCTGATTGCCTTGATATCCCTGGAAGCCCTGATTGCCTTGATATCCCTGATTGCCTTGAGCGCCTTGGAAGCCCTGATTGCCTTGGTATCCCTGGAAACCTTGAGATCCGGTATAACCTATACTGCCAGTGTAACCTATAGATCCAGTATATCCATATCCTACAGAGATACCGTTTCTATAAATTACGCCACCAACATATAAATCTCCACCAATACCCGCTCCACCACGAACTTGCAATGCGCCAGTGGCAGTTGAAGTAGCCGATATAGTTGATAAAAATTGTGTCAATGTTGTATTAACAATCAACTGATCTGATGCACCTGTGGCTGTTGAACCAATATTAACTGTGGCAAGTGATCCTGCTAATCCACCTGTAGCAATGTTAACAGTTTTGGTGCTGCCAGAAAATTGTCCACTACCGGCAATATTTACAGTTGTTCCTGATGCTGTGGTTCCGGCGATAGTTGCAGTACCACCTGTATGAGACAAGGTTCCACTTGATGTTAACGCTGCATAAGTTGGGCTATTTGAACTATTAATGCTAAGAACAGTACCAAGTGATGTTACTGCTGATGCCCAAGTTGCAGTTGTTACCAATGTAGGCGTAATGGATTGATATGATCCATTAGCCGATAATTCTTCTTCTATGCGTGAAAATACTCTGCCGCCAGCAATAACCGATCTTCTCCAGTATTCAAACACACCAGTTGAGGTGCTGTAGGTAACAACGTGATTTGCGGTACCGTTATTGTTTGCATTATTTGAAACATCATTTATCCAATATGCTGTTGCCACAAAGGTAGTTGCAGCAGTTTTTGCCGCAGTGATATACAACATATCAATATCTGAATTGTCACTATATGTTGTATTACCAAAAACCTTGGCATTTGTTCTTACTTTGAATGTGGTGCTATCGCCAATGTTTGGCAATGTAAATGTTAAAACTTTGATGAAGTAACTGGCAGTGGTGTTTGTTCCAGCAGTAATGGAATTTTCTACAAATCCCATTGGGCCAACAATGTCACCACCTACCCATAAGTTTCCACCTACACCAACTCCACCTACAACTTGCAATGCACCAGAATTAGTAGAACTTGCAACCGTTGTTCCAGACAATGTCAATGTATTTTGATATGCAGGAGAACTGGTTCCGTTACTTACTAATACCGTACCAACAGTACCTGTGTTTACAAATGATGTAACACCCAGAGCAGTTTGATAAACTAATTGGCCAGCAGTACCAGCAGCAATATTGGTGGCAGTTGTCGCCACTCCTGTAAGATTGCCAACAATGGTTCCACCTACGTACAAGTTTCCGCCAATGCCCGCACCTCCGCTAACTACCAGAGCGCCTGTGATTGTTGATGTTGAATTTACAGTGCTTGTAGAACTAATCTGTCCATTAGTGATAAGATTGCCGGTGGTGGCATCGACTGTTAAATTTCCGACCGTAAGGCCGTTATGTACGTAAAAAAACTTTGATGCCATAGTTCTATATCTCCCTGATAGCAGACTTATTTATCTTTAAATTGTAATGTATATTTTTTGCACTTTTACTGTGTTGCCTGTATTGGCACCTACTCCTTTAAGCAAAACATTATTGCTTGATACCAAAGTTGTGAATGTCATCAATGGTGTATCTGCGGAAAAAACTGAAGTTTGATTAATGAAGCTGTCTATATTATTGTGCACCAATGCAACTTCGCTGGTTTGAAATTGTCCAAGACCACTGTTAGAAACACTGATTACATATTTGGCTGATCTATAATCAGTTATTGCAAAAGTATCCAATGTAACAATAGTGGTACTGACCGTGATAGCTGTTTGATCATGGACCAATGCAGAACTGTTAAGTATCACATTGCCAGTAGATTTTATATTTCCACCAACATTTACATTTCCACCAATACCGGCGCCACCGGCAATCTGTAACGCACCTGTTGTGGTACCAGTTGATGCAGTAGTATTATAGGTACTGATAATATCATCAGTTTGTATTAATGTTGTTGTAATTGTGGTGTACTGGATTGTTAACTTGTTAGCAACAATATTTCCACCTACATACAAATCACCACCAATACCCACACCACCAGCAACAGTTACGGCACCCGTTATAGTTGATGTAGAATTAGTTGAATCAGATACTGCCAACTTAGTAGTAGTTAATTTATTATCTGTGGTATTGTAAGATAAGGCAGTATCGCTATCAATTGGAGAGTAATCACCAGTTAATTCACTTAATGCTAGATAGTAGGTAACACCACTAGTAACTGAATTAATGAATGTGTTTAGAGAATTAGTTGATGTTGACGCAGTTAGCGACGTTGGATCTATCCATTGTGGAGTAGTTCCATTAGAACTCAATAACCAACCTGATGATCCGGCATCAGTAAATGAAGTTTGTCCACTTGCACTTTGATATGATAAACTTCCACTTGTTCCACCAGCAAGGTTGGTTGCTGTACTGACTGCACCTGAAATATCTGCACCAGGAATTGTAGCATTTCCAGTCAATGTTCCTGTATTATTGGCTCTAATATAACCTGAAACACCGCTGATTACTGCATTTTTTGCATATAATGTGTTCCAGGAAAGTTCTTGACTACCTAGGCTGTATGTTGATGTTGTTGGTACAATTGACGCTTTGGATTTGAATGATGTAGAACCATCAAATAGGAAACTGGCGTAGGTTGAATTTTCTGGGCCGATTGCAAGTCCACTTCCTGTGGCTGCAATAGCAGTGTTGCTACCAGTGCTTAGATATATTGCCCTATCACCAGTAACAATATTTGTGCTGTTTACGGAGAACTGTGTTCCGTCTACATATAAATCGCCAGCAAGGAATGTTGTCCCTCCAACGTATAGGTTTCTACCTATGCCCACACCACCTACAACTTGCAATGCACCAGTGGTGGTAGATGTCGCCTGGGTAGATGACTGAATTGTGGCCGTAGTTGAAACTACAAGGCCGTGCTTGATTTTGAAATTATTCTCGATTGCCATTAGTTTCCCTTTCCACGTAACGGCTTGTTACACTGAGTTATTTATGCTTATTGACATTTAGTACTATTATAATTGAAAATAGGACCCAAAGGTCCTATTTTCTACTTAGAGTACGTTAGCGATTAAGCTGTGATACCCATTCTTACTACCTTAACAACACATCCAGCTGACTCTGGTGTGAATGTTAGTGTTACGTTTCCACCTGCTAGGGTAGCTGCAAAAGAACCTAGTTCGCCTGCGCTGGTAGAAATACCATACTCATTTGCGTACACATTGCCACCAATGTGGAACAATGTGATTTCAGTAATGTGAGCATCAGAACCATTAACAACTTGTACAGTGTAACGAGCTGTTCTGTAAGTAGCAGAAGCAAACTGATCTAAATCAGCAGCGCCAGTACCTAGTGTAGGACTTGTGTAGCTAGCCAATACAACATTATTGCTGTATAGTGCAGCAACTGATGTTCCATTAGTAGCAGTACCAACTGTTAGTGTTCCACCAACTATCTCATTGCCAGTTACGTTCAATGATGTAGCAGTAGTTGCACCAGCACTTAAGTCACCAACAGTAGTAGCACCAGTTACATTCAATGTACCACCAACAATTTCATTACCAGTTACATTTAGAGATGTAGCAGTAGTTGCACCAGCTGTTAAATCACCAACTGTGGTTTTACCAGTTACGTTCAATGTACCACCAACAATTTCATTGCCAGTTACATTTAGAGATGTAGCAGTAGTTGCACCAGCACTTAAATCAGCAACTGTAGTAGTTCCAGTTACGTTCAATGTACCACCAACTATCTCATTGCCAGTTACATTTAGAGATGTAGCAGTAGTTGCGCCAGCAGTTAAGTCACCAACTGTGGTCTTACCAGTTACGTTCAATGTACCGCCAACTATCTCATTGCCAGTTACGTTCAATGATGTAGCAGTAGTTGCACCAGCACTTAAATCACCAACTGTAGTTTTACCAGTTACATTCAATGTACCACCAACTATCTCATTGCCAGTTACGTTCAATGATGTAGCAGTAGTTGCGCCAGCAGTTAAGTCACCAACAGTAGTAGTTCCAGTTACATTCAATGTACCACCAACTATCTCATTGCCAGTTACATTCAATGATGTAGCAGTAGTTGCACCAGCACTTAAATCACCAACTGTAGTTTTACCAGTTACGTTCAATGTACCACCAACTATCTCATTGCCAGTTACGTTCAATGATGTAGCAGTAGTTGCACCAGCACTTAAATCACCAACAGTAGTAGCACCAGCACTTAAAGTACCAGTAATTACTGTGTTACCAGTAGAAGAGTCAACTGTAAACTTACCAGCACCTGCTCCAATCTTAACATTTCCGCCAACATTCAAAGCACCAGTAACGCTAGCAGTGTTGTTAACAGTAATAAAGTCAAATGTACCTGTATCACCGGTGATAGTATCAACACCAGTTAAGCTCGCGCCTTTAACAAAGATTGTACCTTCAACATACAAATCAGCGTTAACACGTACATCACTATCAAAGAATGATGTGCCAGTAACACCAAGACCACCAGCAACAGTTACTGCATTACCAGCAACTGTGCTGGTGCTTGATGCTGTGCTGTTAACTGCTAATGTTCCGCCCAATGTAGTTCCACCAGTTACTGTTAATGCAGTAGCAGTAGTTGCAGCAGCAGTTACATTAGATAATGAAGTAGCACCAGTTACGTTTAAAGAAGTAGCAGTAGTTGCACCAGCTGTTAAATCAGTAACAGTAGTAGCACCAGTTACATTCAATGATGTAGCAGTAGTTGCACCAGTTATGTTCAATGTTCCACCAACTGTGGCATTGTTGGTAACAGCTAGTGTATCAGCAGTTAATGTTGAACCCGCAAATGTCAAGCCAGCAGCATCAACTAATTTACCGCCTGTACCAGCAAATGTAACACGACCACTTGTCAAGCTAGTTGCTTTTACGTCAAGTGCTTGAACAGTACCAGTACTTGTAATATTTGCAACACCAGTGATGTTACCACCACTCATAGCAATGTCGCCAGCAGAGCTACCTAATGTCAATGTTGAACCATTGAATGTCAAGTTTGCACTGTCAGTTAATGCACCGTCGGTAGTAGCAAATGTAACACGACCACTTGTTAAATCACTAGACTTAACAGTCTTGGCACTTACAGTACCAGTTGAAGTAACATTAGTAGCATTTAGAACGCCAGCAATGTAGGTTAAACCAGAACTGAATGTAGTTGCACTGGATGCACTTTGGAAAGCAATTTGACCAGCTTGACCGTCTTTGATGTTTGTAGCTACAGTAGCTAAATCAGCAGTATCAGAGTGTCCAGCATTTACAGCATAAGAAACGCTTAGAGTATTTTGTGCGGTCCAAACTGGAGCACCGGTACTGGTATTGTAAGTTAATACATCACCGGTAACCATACTACCAGTTAAAAATGCAGTAGTACCTGTACTTGTTTGATATGGTAAACCACCAGTTGCACCACCACTTAGGTTGTCTGCGTGACCAACGGTAATATCGCCTAGACCGGCCCAGTATGGAAGATGAGTAGTTGGATCTATACGAAGTACTGTACCATCTGCACCTAAACTTAAGAATGTAGTTGTATCTGTACCACTTTGATATACCAAACTACCTAGAGCACCGCCATTGATAGCAGTTGCCTTGTCAGATTGTGTAATTGTACCAGTTAGCTTACCAGTCTGAACATTAACAGTTAGAAATTCGCTGTCTGCTAGTTGACTACTAGTGGTAGCAAATGTAACACGACCAGCAGTTAAATTTCTAGCAACAACTGTTGCAGCACTTAGTTCTGTACCAACATATACTTTCTTGGTAACACTGATACCACCATTAACTTGCAATGCACCAGCATTAGAAGTTGCGTCAGTAGTATCTTGAATAACCAATGAACCTAGATCAGCAGCAGAGTATACGCCATCACTCTTGACTTCAAAACGTCCAGTTGTGCCATTGCGGCCAATGAACATAAGTTTGTCAGTTGTACCGTCGCCATAGTAGTGAAGTTCTAGACCTTTGCTAATTGCATCTGAAACACTTAATGCAGCACCATCTGTGCCAGCACCAATAGAAATTACTGGGTCTTTAATTTGTGTAACTGTGGAATTAACTGAAGTTGTTGTACCATTAACTGTCAAGTCACCGGCAATAACTGCACTTCCACCAACCATCAATGCACCAGCAATACCAACACCGCCAGCGGTATAGATACTGTTATCAGTAGCAGTTGTTGTGCTTGAACCTGTATCAGATACGACTAAATTTTTACCAATAACAGCACCACCAGTTACTACAAGAGCACCAGCACCGCCAGTTGTAGCTGCTGTATTATTAGTAATTGATGCAACACCTGCAACGCCTAATGTACCACCTAGTGAAGTAGCACCAGTTCCAACTGTTAATGTGTTAGTACCAGTAATTGTTACTGGACCACTAAAAGTTGCAGTGTTAGCTGTCAATGTACCAGTTAATGAAGTAGTACCAGTTACAGATAATGTGCTGTTTAGCGTAGTTGCACTTGTTACGCTCAATGTGCTGTTTAGCGTAGTTGCACTTGTTACGCTCAATGTGCTGCTTAGAGTAGTTGCACCAGTAACATCCAATGTACTGCTACCAGTAATGGCACCAGTTACTAATAAGGTGTTGCTTATTGTACTTGCACCAGCAACTGATAAATTTCCTAGAAGTGTTGTGTTACCATCAATTCTAGCGGTTGTTCCAACCATCAAGTTCTTTGCAATTGCAGCACCACCGCCTACTGAGAATGCCCCAGTATTAACGCCAGTTGCTGTTGTTACAACGGCCGTGCCCTGGATTACCAGACCAGCTTTTGTAACGAAATCTTTTGTATTAAATGCCATTTTTATTTCCTTTAAGTTTAGACAGTCATTGCTGTTCGTAAAACTCTTATGAGTTTATTTGTCGCGTCATTGGCAGTAAAATACAACCTTAATTTATTATCCAGTTGCACATCCGCCGTAAATTCTCCCAACTCCCCATTAGATGTTACCATCCCATACTCTGTAGCAAATACTGTTCCACTATTGTCAATCAACAGCAGAATTTCAATTACTTGAAAATTAGCATTAGCACCTTCCCCATCATCAATTTGAATCAGGTATTTTGCTGATCTAAATTCTGTAATTGAATAAGTATCAATCACAGTTGCCAACGATGTATTTACCAAAACTTCTGTAGAATCAAACACAGAATCCGCTATTTTTAAACTTTCTGAGGTTACCCTACCTTCTGCCCACACATCTCCACCAATACCAACGCCTCCAGCTACTACCAAAGCACCTGTTGTAGTGCTAGTTGATATGTTTGTTCCGGTAACTTTTATATTATTAACAGTTAATGCATTATCCTGTGATCCAATTACTAGCCCACCAATATCAATAGTAGAACTAGTTACATATAATGTTTTAAATCTAGCAGTAGGACTACCGATATTATAAACTCCATCTTGATTGGGTAATAAATCTCCACCAAATGTAGAGGTATTTCCCACATATAATTTGCCGCCAATCCCAACACCACCAGCAACAGTTAGAGCACCTGTAGTGGTAGATGTGCTAATAGTTGCACTTGTAATAGCTAGAGTTTTTACATTGATAGATCCACCGATATTCAAGTTGCCACCAATACCAACGCCGCCAGTTACTGTAATCGCACCAGTTGTAGTGCTAGTTGATGATGCTGTACTGGTAAAACTTACAGAATTAGTTGTGGTAAAACCACGACTTGTAATAGATTGTAATGTTTCAGGTGATGATGAAATAGATATAGTAGCAACATTATTAACAATAGTAGCTGTTGTGCCTGTACTAAAATTCAATGAAGTAACTGAACCTAGTGATGCACCAGCATATTCTACAACTAATGCACTGCTACCCATATTACCAATGTAACGATAACCAACAATATAAATTACCTTACCAGTTAATGCCGTAGGAAGGTTGGTATCTGGAAAATTAAGTACTCCTGCCTGATAATCAAATAAGTAACTATCATTATTACCAGTGCCATCTGGTGGTAACATTGTTCCAGATGTTTGCGGTGTTGCGCTGCCACTTGTAGCTGCATATACTTTTACTGAATATTGTGAGCCAAATTCTGGCGGAATCCAATTTGTCAGGCCAGTTTTCCAAGTTCTATTTGTAGTAGCTGTGGCATCCATTGTAGTTCGCACTGAACTAGAGTTGGCATCATTGTATACTGCAATAATAGCAGTAGAATTAGTCGGCGGTGTTGAAGTAATACTGGCAGATTGCCCCCAGATCAAGTCACCGCGTAGCAATAGTGGGCTAGCAATACTTTCGTTACTAGGCGATTTACTTGCAGCCGTATCAGTTTTTGCCACACCAAATAGTAGCTTTTTATAAAGACTGTCAATTTTTTGTGAATCAGAAATAGCCATATTATTTTATCTCTTGGTTTAATTAGTAGGATTTGGAAAACTTAGTGCTGTTATTGTATCACCAGTGTTCAGCACAAATCTCACATAGATGTAATTGTTAGTACTATTTGAACTTGATTCGGTTCCAAACGTAACTGTAACACTTTGGGTAACAGAACTGCCAGTGGTCATAATGCCACCAACTGCACAACCATTTGATCCATTACCCGCTGTTCCCGGAACGCCAGCACCTGCATAGGCAACAGTTGGAGTAATCCATCCATTAGTAGATGCCGCCGTAGTATCTATTCCGCTACCAGGCATAGCCACATAGCATCCAGTAATTTTTCCAGTAAGAGCAATATTGAATTTACTAGTTGCGGCACGAGTAATACGGAATGTAATATATTGAATACTATTTTGTCCAGTTAAGTTTGGACCTGCTGGAAGATATCCAGTACTATAATTGGTTTTGTCACTTTTAATAATGCCTGCTACAATAGTTGCATCAGATACTGCCAATGAATTTGCACTGGTCCAGGCAGCAATTGTGCCAGTAGCAGGGGTTGCAGTAGCAGTTAGTCCGCCAACGCGAACTGCGCTACTGGTTCCACCAGATCCAAATGTACCCACTACTATATTATTTTCATTTGGTTTAGAAGTGTCGCTTGTATTAATAGTCAATACGTTGTGTCCGGGGTTGAGTGTCAACGAACCTACAGCATATCCATTGTCTACACTCACTACCGGTCCGGTTGTGCCCACGGCCGTTGCATTGTTTATCCCTACTGTGGAAGTTAATGTAATGCTGCCGCTGGCTACATATAAATTTCTAGCCAAAGGAGTAGTGATACCGGCAGCGGTATAGGTTAAACTAGCGGGTGCTGCAAATACTCCTCCAGCCGTGGTGGTAAAAAATGTATCAGAGGTTGGATACATATCTCCGCTCAGACGATTTGCTGTAACTACGGCAGTCCATTGTGCAGCACTGGTATAGTGTGGCACGCTAGAACTATAAGCAGTTGCTACGGTAGTTGGTCCAAATGATGTTTGTGTAATCTGTGGTGTTCCGGGAGTAGATGCATCGTAGTACCATCCTACTGTATTTGTTGCAGTACCTGCAGTATCAGTAAGATATATTTCATTCCATCCTTGTGTTACTGTGCCAGCCGCACTAGCATTGAAACTAGTCCAGAAACCTGTAGTCTTATTTGAAACTGTTCCATAGTCTACATTATTACTAATTATCAATGATCCATATGTTCCTGTATTTGCAGTACCTGCAACAATATTGCGACTACCAGCACTGGCTGCATTGACTACAACACTAACAGTTCCAGTAGTACCAGGACCAACATTTGCAATATTACTGGTAGCATAAGCAGATGATCTTGTATAATTGGTTAGACCAGTACCAGCAGCAAGTTGTTTGCTACCAGAAGTTGTATTATTGGTCTGTGCAAAATTAGTCATACGCATTGCCGTTGATGGCAATACTGGAATGCTTAATACCGATGTTCCTGGAAATACAGGAGGGGATGGTGGAATTAATTTACCCAATAATTCATTCAAATTATCTATAGCATCCGTAACCATAGTTCCAGTAGTCCAAGTAACAATTGCTGGATTATTATTGAGTAGGGAAGTATCTGCAGGTGTACCAAGTGGGATTATATTGCCAAATATGGTACCGGTAGTGAGTATTATAGCACCGTTAATTGTTGAAGACCCACTAATAGTAAGTGTGCTAACATTTAATGTACTAATAGTCTGCGGTGCAGATGAAGAAATGGCCCATCCATACCCGTTCCAGGTATATGTTTTATTTGCAGTAGTAAATGCTTGTCCTATTGTAGGATTGGCTGGAAAATTTAATGTTGTCATTTTAATCTATTTTATATAATTGCAATCTGTAACCAATATGCGTTATTACCATCAATAATCCATTGATAAAATGCACTATTATCAGTATCAACCCAAGTATCGCCCGGCCTAGGATTATCGTGCGGTGCAGCACCTACTGTGTATTTAGGCGTATATAGAATGTAGTCTAGATCTTTGTTACCGTCGACACTATAAACACTCCCTGGAACATTCAATATACTAGTTCCAGTGGTAAAATAATCACCACTTATAGTGCTTGTTGTTACATAAGATAAATCAGTGTCACTGTCTATTGGTGAATTATCACGAGTCAACTCTGTTAACCCTAGATAATAAGTGACACCTGGTACAACATCATTAACAAATACTTTTTGAGCAGTATCAGCAGAGCTAGATGCTAATGTTGCCGGATCTGCCCAATAAGGATTTGATCCATCAGATACCAATGTATAACCATTGGATCCAATATCTAATTTTCCAGTTAAGTTGGTTTCTGTTTGATAAAGTAAACTGCCAGCTGCTCCGCCATCAATATTTTGTGCGTTGGTAATATCTCCAGTGATTAAACCATCTACTTTCATTACGCCACCAACGTAGACATCTTTAGCAACGCCAATACCACCCCTAACTTGTAGTGCCCCAGTATCAATCGATGTGGATGTAAGATCTCTTGTTACCAAGACAGTACCAGATGCTGATAGATAGATACAATCTCCTAAATTATCAGAAACATTAAGTTCTAAAATAGTATCTTCGCCTGTCCCTTCGGGTAATATGTAATATTGTATCCTGGCGCCATCGCCGGTGCCGGGTCCTGGATTGCTTGGAAATACAATACCTTTGTTACCAGTTCCGACGCTAGGAATAATTGTGCCATGAACATATAAGTCTTTAACAATACCAGCGCCACCGTCGACAATTAACGCACCTGTAGAACTTGATATAGATGTTTCAGAAGATAAGAGATGTACTCGGCCACCAAAAAGAGCATTGTCAGAAATACCAAGTCCACCGTAAACAGACATCGCACCTTGCATTGGTAAGACATCAATTTGTTGGAAGTATGGTAAATCGCCGGGATTTGGCGGTTCGGTACCGCCAAACAAACTTCCTGCTATGTGATCCCGTATTGTTAAAAAATAAGAATCAGAATATGATACATACTGACCTGACTGATAAGATTGTCCTGGTGCCCATGTCACATACGCAGCAGATGTAGCAGTAGTACCTAGACCCATGCCTACATCAGAGTTAAATTGTGTATATCCAGATCCATTAAAATAAAATACGCTACCAATATTAACTTGATTATCTAATCCATCTACTAAGTTATCACCACCAATAGAAATATTAGCATTGCCAGTAATCATGTTGTTACCAACATCATGTCCAAAGAACATGTTATAACTACCAGTGGTCAACGTTTTAGCAGAATTAACACAAAAGAAAAAGTTTTGTTCTCCTTCAATTAAACTGCTACCAGCATCAACACCAATTGCAGTATTTTGTGAGAAATTGGTAACAAGTCTCTTTAGTTTTCCACCACCAATATACGGTGTAAATGCAGTTCCATCAATTGGAACACTTAAAATATCATCAGTATACAATGCTACTGTACTAGGTGTTAATACTTGAATATAACATACTATGTTATCTAATTCATTAGATCCTGATAGATCTGTGATAACAACTTGTATCCCTGATGTTAAATTATGATCAACAGCAGCAACTACCACAGGGCTTTCTTGAGTTATGTTTGATATATCGGCTGCTAGAATAGCACGAATTGTACCAATTGATTTTAATGCATTATCGCCAATAGCAATAGAGTTTGAAAGTTCTGTTCCAGAACTTAACGCATTATTACCAATTGCAATATTTTTATACGAAGTAGTTAATCCCATTAAAGCATCGTAACCAATTACAATACTTGATTGACCATCATTAAATTCACTAATTTGATTGGTTGCAGTACCTTGAATAACAATATTGTTCAGGCCTTGCCATCCCTGACCTATAGTAAGTGAGTTAACGTGGATATCATTGTTGGTCCAAAGTGAACCACCGATTCCCACGCCGCCGCCAACTACTAAAGAACCAGTGTCAGTGCCAGCAGATTCTATTGAACTGGCTACTGTTATAAACCCAGTACCTGTTCCAATTAGTGTAATTTTTCCATCAGGCAAGTTGCTCCAAATTTCACCTAGATTCATTTCTAGATTACCTAGACTTGAACGATATGTAGTCCTTAATAAAGAATCCGTTACTAATGTATAACCAGTTGTAGTAGTATCAGTAGCCGGAAGTTGTGGTTGTGCGCCGGGCAATTTAATATACTCACCACTACCTCCTGCACGTAATGTTGATCCGCTAAGTAATTTAGGCATTCTATTTCTCTATTATGAATTTGCAGTTTCTAACACGCTCATTACCAACTGAAGTGATCCTTCTCTTTCTGCATAAGCACGAACACTATCAAGACTTTCAATAACTAACTTTCCTGCTAACGGTGTACCTGCGTCGTTTGACGGAATACCAAAATCTTTTACCAAGTAACTGGGAGTAAGTCCTTCTTGTCTACCAAAGCCTTGGGAGTCTGCTAGAACTGTTCTATATCTATAATGTATAAAACTTACATTTTGTGTTGTTGTGGTCAAATTAGAAACTTGTGCCATCAATACAATTGCAGTAACGCCAATGGGCGCGGTGTATACTGATGCAGTGGTGCTAGTAGTCAATACTACTGTTTTAGTTAAAAACTTATTTAATGGTAACTGTGCCATAATATTATTCCTGTTGTTATTCGATGGCCAATATGAACGGTGTCATATTAGCATATAAACTCTGTACAAATGTTCGTCCACTCAATACACCAGTGGCTTGACTAATAACCAAACCACGACCAATACGGAAGTCACCATTTTGATCAGTACTGGTAAAGAATACCTTGCCGCCATTAAGCTGCACAGTTTCCTTGGCCTGTACTGGATCTGCAACACCTCTTTGAGGAAGTGCTCCATAGTTAGTACCTGCACCTACATATTCAAATAAGTATCCGCTAGCACTAATATAACTACGTTGATAAAAATTAACTGTAGCACCGTCCGGGAACAAATCTGTTCTAGTAACTGCTTCGCCTAATTCTACAATGTGATGCGTACCAGTTCTGGACCAATAACTCAACCCACTCTGTACTGTATTGTAAGTTCCGCCTGATGCAATATCATAAATCAATCTTTGTAAAATTATCTTAGTATCGCGTCGGCACTTGGTTATAATAAAATCTCGTGCAGCTTGATCAAGTCCGTTAAACACTTGATTTACGGTAGGATCTGTTTGAACATAATTGGATACTTTATCTGCCAAGAAGTTCATATTTGATTCTAACAATGTTATAGCACTGCCGGCACCAACTACTGTAGGACCAGTCTTCTTAAGGGCAGCAGTAGGAACCACTCGTTTGGCAGCATCAATGTCATCTGCTCCAATAATTGCTAATAAATTACCAAATCTTTGATTAATGAATGTCCCAGCATTGGCGCCACCTTTTACATTTAAATCTCTAAATTGAGTAAGATCAAAAGGATCAACTTGTATATTAGAAATGACCTTGATTACTAATCCTTGTAGGAATGTCAAACTGGCGATATGCTGATCAATTTGATTGTCCTTAGAACCTTCGTAGTATTTTGCATCCGGCCCAGTATTTCCTGCTAAAATATTTAATCCTTCTCTTGTTGGATTGTTAGCAACTGTGCTACTTTGCACAGTATAATAACTCTTACCACAGAAATATACAGTAAAATAGTTAGGATTTGTAGGATCGCCGCCTCCATGGGTTAATGCTTGGTTTAAAGTTATTGCATTATAGTTAACATCAGTAACTACAGTTCCAGTATTTGCATATCTTCTTAAATAATTTGGATTTGGTGGTGCTGCTTCTTTTGATGTTGGAGCGCCATTGGCATCAACTGGATTGCCACTCAAGTCGTGTAAGAATGGAAAATTATCATACTCATCACCAAACTGATCCCTAATATAAACATCGTTGCCAACTGCAACTTCGTTAGTATCAACACCAGTTAATATAATTGTACCTGTTGTTAATGTTGCAATACTTGGTTGAGCATTTAGGAAGCCAGGTAAACTCTGTTCATTTAAATGATCATCAGGTGGTTCCACTTCCATTACCAATGCAATGTGAGGTCTGTCACCAACATCGGGTAAGAATACTTCTACCTGTCCTCGGTTTGGCCAGTACCCACTAGGATAGAATTGATCCAATCCATCTGTTTCTGGACTAAATGGGTATGCTCTATTCTTTGGGTTATAAACTGTACCGCTAAAAGCCCGTGTTCCGTAACCTTTGGCCACTAAACATAGATCTCCAAAGTTACTGTTACTATTTGTAATACTAGCAATACCGCCATTATCTACTTGAACCGCAGTTGAACAAAAAATAGTAAACACAGAAACTAACTGTGCATAACCATTATTGGTAATGTAAATTCCTTTACCACCTTGATTAACTTGAGTATACGCATCATACACAAAGGACTGAATTGGACTACGATCACTAACTACAGCACCGTCAACTAAACTTCCACCCATTGATCCAAGTGGATCAACTTTTCGTAGATTCCAAGTGGATGAATTAGATGTGTAAAGCATACTTGCTTCTTCAACTTCTGAATCTTGCATTGGATATACGCGAGTATCGCCAAAATACAATGTAGCATTAGTACCAAATCCAACAGTGGGACCACTTAATCCAATGGTGTAAACACCGTTGGTACTGGTTACTGAGGTAACTGTAGGTGAAATTTTTACATCAGATCCATTAAGACCAGTTAGAGCAAACAAACCGCCGCCTGTGTATGCAGGTGGTGCAACAGATGGACCATTATTAATAATATCTGTAATTATTTTAAAATTTCTTCTCACTGCTTCTTGTGGCATATAATCGCCGCCATACTGGAAGAAAGTGTTTATTACCTGAGTTGATACTGTACCAGTTTGTGCAGTCACTGGTTGATTTGCTATGATTTGAAGTGCAATATCTCTAGCATAGTTAATAGCCATTGTTGTAGTAGTCTCTTGGCCAGCTACAGAGTTATAACCTTTGTTCCAATATGATAATCCAGCTTCGAGAGATTTTCTATTTCCACCTAACAAAATGTCCTGGCTAACTGCATCAACAATCAATCCTGTATCTCTATAGCATAATTCTTCATTGTAGTTGAACGAGTTAGGATTGTATGTTTGATCAATAAATGCCAATGTTTCTGCTTTGATAAATTCTTTGTTGGCCATTAAAATATCAAATGCATATTGATTATTGATCAATACATTTGGATCAATAGACATAGGAGAAATTGCCTCAGCTACCCTGGGACCATTGTTAATAATATTATTTACAATGCCAATTTTTGAATCAATTGATGCAGCAGCATCTGCGGTAGCAGCAGGTAAATTGATATTTTGTTTTATTGATTTCTGCAACGGTGCAATCAATTCATTTTGGATAATTGATCTAGCAATGGTTGCCATGTAAGTAAATGCTGCAACTGTTGCTGATTTTTCACTTGCTCTAATTGTGCTAGTGCCATTACTAAAATTGTAATAACTCAAGCCAGCTTGAACACTTTGTTTGTTTCCACCGTGTAACAGGTCAAAAATTATAGAATCAATTATGTATCCTACATCTCGCTTGCACTTGGATTCACTATATTTTCCCACAAAATCAGGATTTTCTGCATTTACATAGGCAACAACTTCATCACCAAAGTAACCATTATCTTTGTTGGCTTTTAATAATGCCACTGCATTGCGAACACCTAACAATTCACTAGGTTTACCATTAGGTATAATACGATCACTCCAACCTAGTTTATTGCCTCCAATAATTTCTAATATTACATTGAAGTCGCTGTTAATAATAGCTACCTCGGCAGCTCCGGCTGTTTCTAGTCTAGTATCTTGTGCAGTGGCAGTTTGATATCTTGGTACCAAATCAGCACTAGTACCATTGGCACCATCGGGAGTAATTTTCTGTACAATTTTAATTGCCAATTCTTTCAAATATTTGATAGCATTGGTAGTTGTGGTAATTTCATTAGCAATATCACCAGTATAAGCGTCTTGACTCCAATACTGTAGTCCAGCAAAAGTTGATTGGCTCGATGTTGAATGCAACATATCCAATGCCACAGAATCCAAAATTAAACCAATATCTCGTTTGCATTTGATTTTATTGAACGAGAATTGTTTATAGGTATTGTTGATCCAATTGATTGTATTTTCTTGAATAAACTTTCTGTTGGCCTGCATCAATATTTCTGCGCTAACAAAAGCTGCATCTGGGCCTGTACTCTTATATACAGCTGGAGCAGCATCTGGCCCATTGTTAATAATATCAGTAACAATATTAAATCCATTGGCAATACTATTGGAGGCAACTGCACCACCTGTTAATACAGTATTCCTAACTTGTGAATATTTTCCACCTGAGAATAAATTAGGTGAAATAATAGGAGTATTAGTAATAACTTCTAAACACCGATCGCGCAGATAATTGATAGCAGCAGTAGTTTGTTCTTCTTGTCCAGCAATCAAACTAACTACACCTTTATAATAGGCCTTGCCACTTTCTACTGACTTCTCATTGCCACCAAATGCTGCATCATACGCACAATTTTCTATTAGTATACCTACATCCCGTTTGCACTTTTCTTGACTATATTCAAACCCCGGAAATTGATCATTCACAAATTTGACCACTTGCTCTTGCAAGAATGGCTTGTTGGCCAACATCAATGTACGAGCATCAAAGAATCCTGGATTTTGTTGTCCAGCATTGATGCTGTTTCCTAAAGAAATGGTTCCTGCAACATTTGATAATACAATGGTAGTAGTGTTGGCTACCCAAGTTCCAGTACCAACGGCTGTTGGCACCTGCACAGTCTGGGATGGTACAAACATGGTTCCATCTTTTAACCATGGACCACTTTGATTGGTACAGTTCTGAATGTATGGTGAGTGGAACAAGTCAATACGCTCACCTTCTGGTAGTGGTGGGAATGCTGTGGCATAAGCACCTCTGTTATAGCCAGGAGCATAAGCACCTTCGAGCAAACCACTGCGGCCATTTAAGAACTGCATATAATTCAAATAACATCCAGAATTTACATGGAACAGGTCTTGTGTTTTATTAATTGGCTCAACACTGGTTGTTCTCAAGTCTGATCCCATAACACTGGTATATGGTTTCATTGCCAATGGATTATCTTCAAGATAAAGTCCAGGACTTACTCTAATCTGTGTACCCGATTGATAGTATGGGCTATTCATTGCCCCGCCAATAGTTCTACAAGCACGACTGGCATCTATAGCACGACCATCGTTAGTATCGTCACCATCAACTGTAACATACAGCACATTGGTCACAACTGGTGCAGTACCAATTGGATTTTTACCCCGTACTCGTATATCGCCAATAATTTCAGTTAATCCAGATTCAGGAGTGATCTGTATGCTTCCAGTTGTTGATCCAATGATACGAGTGTAGATATTTTCCACATAGGCTTCTGCCCAACGTGTACTGGTAGAACCCAATGTTTCTACATTGTCAAGATTAGGATAAATGTTACTAACAAATAAATCACCACCAACACCAACGCCGCCTGCAACTACAACCGCACCACTTGTTGATGAGAATGCAGTATCAGTTGACGCTACATTTAATCTATCTACAGATAGTTTTCCTTTTGATGGGTTATAAGTTAGACCAGGCGTTACAGAATCTAAACCAGTATTGTCTCCATAGATGATAGAGCCCGGAGAAGTTACTGAATCAGCAAATATAGGATAAAAAGTCTTGTCAATATTTGTAGCAGTAACTGTCAATTGAGCTGATGTAGTAGCTTGGCTAATACGTCCATAGATATATCCACCAACATTTAAATCTTTTTCAATACCAACACCACCTGCTACATATAATGCAGTCTGTACCAAATTGCCAGTAAGTGGATCTATCGATTGTTTTCTATGATCAGAAGTATCGTAAAGATTAGTTGGATCATATCGATATCCAAATGGATTATTGACATTGCCTAATCCACGTACTTGTACATTTCCACCACTGATATTGGTCTCTAATGCAGTAATATTTACTGTGCCCGAAGCTGCTGAAATTGTAACTGACCCAGCTGGTGTAGTTGGCGCAACTGTTCCTGGATTAGTTGTAATAGTTACTGACCCAGTAGGGGATGATATAACAGTATCGCCCTTGGGTTGAGTAGTTGTTGTTCCAGATAATCTGAGATTAGCCATGTTTGATTCCTTTAGAGTATTTATTGTTTTAATGAATTCGTAATTCAACGGAATCTATAAAAGCAGGATCTCGATGTGGCCAATCATGATGACTTTGGAATCTAACCACAATTCCAAATGTTGAGTTTTGCACATCAGATAAGGATAACCCTTGGGTACTCCATAAATTGGTAGAACTACCATATATCTTGATAGGTAGTATTGGTAATGTTGCTTGATTATCTCCTATAAGAACAGAATCTAAACAAAGTTGTATGGTCTCATCTACAATTCTTCCCTGACGATTACTGGTCAGTCTAGCTTCTACTCCAGAAATAACTTTGGGCAAATTTTGAAAATTAAATCCAGTTGCTCTAATGTAGTAAGTTTTCATTCTTATGTCAAGTTTGGGACTGCGAGCAATATGCAATAAGGGTCGTGTTGTTTGTATAGATTTACCATCTAGGCTTTTTAAACTGCTAAAATTATCTAACTCATTCCAAGAAATATGTGCATTTTCCGCATCTGATTCGGCATATTGAGAAACTATAGTAGGCAGAGTCCAGTTGGTGGTCATATCTGTATTTACCTAATATGATATTGTATGTACTAAATGGCATAGGGCTCCAAAGAGCCCTATGTGGTGATCGCAAAATTAAAATTAAGCGTTTTCTACTTGAACTGCGGTAGCAGTAGGGGAACCCATGGTCCAACCTGTTGCTGCACCTGTAGCAAACAACCATCCAGCACCAGCAGAAGTTTTTCTTGTTAGAATAGCTTTACGTGCTGTTAGCTTGGTAACATAATATGTGCTACCTGTTGTATCAGTAGCAACAATATACATCTGACCTTCAGCAATGCTGGTTGTAGCAACCAATTTGCATTGAGCAATTCCGTCTGCTGTACGCACTAGATAACGATGACTTGACTCTTGTTTGATAATGTCTGCAACTTGATCTGTACCACCACTAGTGGTCTTGGCATGTGCAATGATAGCATTTTCTTGATTGGTACTGGAACCAACTGCGCCCGAATCAGTGGTCAATACTGCTGTACTGGCTGCTGCTCCACCGCTGAATGTAATTGCTGCATCACTAGCTGATGTATAACCAGAACCTTTTTCTGTAACTTCAATACCACTAACCCCAAATGTAATAGTTGCGGCTGCGCCTGTACCATTTCCACCTGTAAAGCTGGCTGGATTACTCGGCATTGCAGTATAGTCACCTTGAATTGCAACTGTACCAAATGAGTAAACACCCCAGTTAGAACCAGTGAAGCTCAATACTAGACCGTTACCGTTATTATCGCCACCGCTTCTTGCTGTTGTTGTAGCTGTAAAACCGTTGACACCGTTGGCCATACTTGTTGGAAATGCGCCGGTACCTGTCCAGATACCTTGCTGTTCAACAGCAATACCAGTTGCAGTACTACCGCTAACTGCTGTTATACGAACACGCAATGCTTGTGATAAATTAACATGAGTAAATGTAACTCTGTCGCCTTCAGTTCCGTTTGTAACATCATACAATGAACCACCATTAGTGATACCAGGTGTACCAAGACCCACAATAGCGGCTACTGGAAAAGTTGCTGCTGAAGTTTTTGTACCACCTGCAACTGTTAATACATTACCTACATAATATCCTGTACCGTTGCTTGTAGTTGCTGCTGATAATGCATTACCGTGAACGATACCAGTGGCACGAACACCACTTGGAATGTTAGGGGTACTAAATGTTGCTGTTGGTAATGCAGTAGTATAACTACCTACAGTATCAATTGTTACACTTGCTACACCTTCACCGCCAATGCCATAGTTATCGCCGGTGCCTGTGGTACCAATATTGCGGTTACCAAAATATTTCTTGTTTAGAGGACGTCCCATTTTATTTTCTCCTTGTTATATGTCATTCTATGACCTACGCGGATGGTACCGCATAATTGTCTTGACATGTTATTTATTGTTAATTCAACAAAAAACCTGCCGAAGCAGGTTTTTTATTTGCTTTATAATCTTTAGAGATTAACGGAAGCTAACGTTAGCAGAAGTGATTGCCACTTTGCCTAAGTAGTCAGCAGCATTGCCCAACGAACTCGCGGTATTTGTCAATTCTACGTACCCGTAACGAGTTAAGAAACCAACTACTGGTTCAAAAGTTGCTGGATCTAGAACAACACCAGAGCTCATCAAAGGAATGTATGGGCAATAGAACGCAGCAGCATCTGCTTCGCTAGCACCTTTGTATCCAATTAGAACTTGGTTGTCATCTTGTGAGCTACCATCAGTCATGTAAGCGTCAACATAGATACGCATTGCGCCATTCAATGTACCAACAAACTTGGTGTTTGTAGGTGCTTCAAATGTACCTTCTGTAGTACGAGCAAAAGCGCTGGTAGTAGCAGATTGTAAAATTGTCAATGCTTGGTTACTAACAACAGCCCAGTTACCAGCGCCACGACGTGTGCGTTGAGCGATCAAGTTGCTTACGCGATTGATCTGGATAGCTAGAGCAGCGTGCTCGTCACCAACGAATGTAGCTGTACCTGAAACCATAGATTGGTCATATGTTTGTTCAACACTTGCCAAGCCACGTAGGCTAGCTAGAATTTCTTGGTCAATTTCAGCAGTAATTTCTTGTGCTAGAGCGGCCATGATTTCTGCTTCGATGTCAATACCTTGTTGGGCTTGTGCATCTTGAGCAGCTTCAAAAGTCCAACGTGCGCTTAGTTTACGACTCTTGGCTTCAACTGGGCTCTTCAAGATCTGGATGCTCATACGCTTACCAGGTGTACCTTCCATTGCGGCTGTTGTGTTGGCCTTTGGATTGGAATCAACGTTGTTACCACTGTAAGCAGCAGCAATCTTGAATGGGCTTAGAGCTTCTTCACCTGCTGTTACATTGTCGCCGGAATCAGCATAACGCACACGTAGAGTGTGGATCTGACCAACTGGGCCTGTCATTGGTTGAACGCCGATGATTTCATTAGCAATAACTGTCGGCATAACACGACGAATTACTGGAAGAATAACACGGTTCAATGTAGCTACGTTACCAGCGCTTGTTGCACCAGCTGTTGCGCTTTCAGTCAAACTGCGGCGTGTATTCTCTAAACATACATTCATGCTTGCACGGCGATTACCAGTTAGGCCTTCAAGCAGAGCGTCTTTGGTCTCTGACCATCTTTCATTTAATAATTGTGACATTTATAGTCTCCTTGAATATAATTATTTTAGACCCGCTAATTTGCGGATATCTAAGATGTTATCTAAGCCTACCTCAGGCTTGCTTTCACGATTTCCTGTAACTTCAGAACTTTCAGTTAGGGCCTTTTTAGCGGCTGGCTTTCTGACTCCATCCATTACTGCTGGTAGGTATTTATCAAAAGCTTCATTAAGTTTCTTGGTCTGTACAGACTCAAGAAGTTCTTTCATGATAACTCTCTTACTAGCATCCAACGGTGCTAGCAACTCACCCATAACAGATTTTCTTTCCATCAAGTCTCTTTGAATGCGAAGTTCGCGCTCTCTAGATTCTACGATAGAAGTTTTCTCTGCTACCGTTAGTTTTGCCTCAGCAAGTTCAGTTTCTTTCTTGGCGATAATCTTTAACAATTTACTTGTTTCAGATTTTTCATTTAGATAAGAACTTGAATATTCTTGTGCAAATGCTTCATAAATTTTGCGACCAAAGTCATTTGTGCGAGCACTGTCAATATCTTCTTTCAATTGCTTGATTTCAGATGTCAACTTGCGAGTGATCACATTTTCAACAACTTTAGCACTTTGTTTAATGAAACTCTCTTTAATATCTTCAAATTTGCTTTTGGCTTCGCGTACCAACTTAACTTTCGTTTCAGCTAGATCACGTTTGTCTACTGCGAATTCTCTAATTTCTTTAGCTAGGGCATGTACAATAAACTGCTCTAACTTAGAAAAGTTTTCAGAAACTTTCTTACGATCGTTCTGGAACTCAACTAATTCCTTGCCTAACTGCTTGATAACAAAGCCTTCCAACTTGACAGCATCACTAGAAATACGTTTTTGGTATTCTACTTTTGCTTCAGCCAGTGCCTTCTTGTCGGTTAGCAGTTCAGCCATTTCTACGGCCAATCTGTCGCTTAACATCTTGTCAATTGCTTCAACCATAACAGTCTTGTCATGACTGTATTTTTGTGCAAATTCTTCACGAAGTTCTGCGGTGACTTGGTCGCGATTCTCTTGAATTTTTTCAGCAAAGGCAGATTCAATAACAGACTTTACGTCCTCTGTCATTACTCCTGACTCAACTAATTGTTTGAATGCGTCCAACATATATTTCTCCTCGGGCTTATTTTAGACCTTTAATAATTTGAAGGAGACTTTCCTTCAAATATTTCTGGGCCTTTGG
>Ga0114958_10000986_pt1 | contig 23304 bp, 19 predicted proteins | sample C_130208_EF_Meta_FD_89577 | JGI IMG/M metagenome (GOLD analysis project Ga0114958, IMG submission 89577) | Freshwater microbial communities from Lake Croche, Canada to study carbon cycling - C_130208_EF_MetaG | ecosystem: Environmental > Aquatic > Freshwater > Lake | place: Lake Croche, Canada... | reverse complement strand
CCGCGCAAATCCGTGCGGGCCAGCGGCGGGTGACGCAACTTTTGGGCCAGCCGATCACGGTTGCGCTTCAAGACGGTGCCATCGTCGTGACAGGGCAGGGCGGTACCATGCCCGTGACCGAGGCTTTTGGCCATGTCTGGGCCTGCCCCGGCACGCCCGCGCATCCGCTGTTTCCCATTCCCGAAGCCTTAGAGACAGGCCGCCGCTTGGTGGATGTGGGGGTGGTGCGGGTCAAATGCTCGCCCTTGCGCGCGGTGGAAAACTTTCTGGATATCGCGCATTTCCCCTTTGTTCACACCGATGTTTTGGGCGCCGAACCCCATACCGAAGTGAACCGCTACGAGGTGAGCATCCGCGAAGACAGCGACGAGGTTTGGGCCACCAAAGTCACCTTCTACCAGCCCCAAGCCGCCAAATCGGCGGAAGGCGGGATTGTGACGCAATATATGTACCGCGTGCCTGCCCCAACAGCGGCGGTGCTGTATAAAACCTGTCCCGCGCGGCCCGATGCTTTGGATGTGATCGGCATTTTCGTCCAGCCCTTAACTGAGGAACTTTGCGATGTCTGGCCATGGATGGCGCTGTATGATGACACCACGCCGCAAGCCGACCTGATCGCCTTTCAGCAGATGATCTTCCTGCAAGACCGATCCATTCTTGAAAACCAGATCCCCTGCCTGTTGCCGCTGGACCCGGGGATGGAGATTCCGACCCAAGCTGACCTGACCTCTATCGCCTATCGGCGGTGGCTGAAGAAACGCGGGCTGACCTACGGTGCGCAGATGGTGGCGGCATGATCCGGCTGTATGATTATGTCCTCAGCGCCAGTTGCTACAAAATCCGCCTGATGGCGGCCTTGCTGGGTGTGACGCTAGAGCAGGAGGCGGTCGATTTTCACCCCGGTCGGGCGCATAAATCGGTGGAATTTGCGCGGCTTAATCCGGCGGGCACGCTGCCGGTGCTGGTGGATGGCGATTTGATCTTGACCGAAAGCACCGCGATGCTGGTCTATCTGGCGCAGCTTTCGGGGCCAGAATGGCTGGGGCCGTCAGACCCCAAATCCGCCGCCCAAGTGCAGCAATGGCTGGCCTTTTCGGGCCGCTTGGCCGCCAGCTTGGGCATGGCAAGGCTGCATGATATGTTGCTGTACGACGGCGATATTGACGCATGGCGCGCCCAAGGCCATGCGGCGCTGCGCGAATTGGAAGCGGCTTTAACCGAGCGGCGCTTTGCGGGCGGGGTTTGGCTGGTGGGCGATGCGCCTTCCATCGCGGACATCGCTTGTTTTACCAATGTGGCGCTGTCCCAAGACGGCGGGGTAAGCCTAGACGCCTATCCTTCCGTCCGCCTGTGGACCCGCGCCATCCGCGCGCTGGACCGCTTTGTCGAAATGCCCGGCATCCACCGCCTGCACGAATTGCGCCCCGCGCCAGAGGGTGTCTGATGGGATATGTGCTGAAATCTTGTGCCGCGATTGTGCGCTCGGCCCACCTGCCTGTGCTGCGCGATCAGGATATCTTGATCCAAGGGCCTGCGATTGCCGCCATTGGGCCGAACCTGTCGGCAGGCCCGCTGCCAGCAGGCACCCAAGTGATCGACGCCAGCGGGTGGTTTGTGTATCCGGGCTTGATCAACACCCATCACCATTTCTTCCAAACCTTCGTGCGCAACCGCGCCGATCTGGATTGGACCAAGCTGTCCGTGCTGCAATGGCTGGACCGGATCTATCCGATCTTCGCCCGCCTGACGGAAGACTGCTTTTACCACTCTTCCATCGTGGCCATGGCCGAGCTGATCAAACACGGCTGCACCACGGCCTTTGACCATCAGTACAACTTCCCCCGCCACGCCGGATCGCGCATTGTGGATCGCCAGTTTGAAGCGGCCGACCTGTTTGGCCTGCGGTTTCATGCGGGGCGGGGTGGCAATACGCTGCCCAAAAGCGAAGGCTCGACCATCCCCGATGAGATGCTGGAAACGACGGATGGCTTTCTGGCCGATTGCGAAAGGCTGATTGACCAGTACCACGATGCAAGCGCGTTCAGCCTGCGGCAGGTGGTGATATCGCCCTGCCAGCCGGTCAATTGCTACCGTGACACCTTTGTCGAATCGGTGCGCTTGGCGCGCGATAAGGGCGTTTTCTTACATTCCCATGTCGGCGAAGGCGAAAGCCCCGTCATGCAGGCCCGCACCGGCATGCGCACGGTGGATTATCTGCAAGAGATGGGCTTTTGCGGCCCCGACACGTTTTACGCCCATGCGTGGGAGTTGACGCATTCCGAACTCGCCCAACTGGCCGCAACCAACACCGGCGTGTCGCATTGCCCTGAACCGGTCTATCTGGTGGGGGCCGAAGTCACCGATATTCCCGCCATGCAGGCTTTGGGGCTGCGCATCGGGCTGGGGGTGGATGGGGCGGCGTCGAATGACAATTCCAACCTGATGCACTGCATCCATTCGGCCTATATGCTGCAATGCTTGGTGGCTTCAGGGCGCAAACATCCTGTGCCCGACCCTGCGCAATTCCTGCATTATGCCACCCAAGGCGGGGCTGATCTGTTGGGGCGGCGCGATTTGGGCAGTTTGGCGGTGGGCAAGGCGGCTGATTTGTTCGCCATCGACACCCGCAAACTGGATTACGTCGGCACCCGCCACGACCCCGTCAGCCTGATCGCCAAGGTGGGCGTGGGTGCCCCCACCGACCTGACCATGGCCAATGGCCGCATCCTTTGGCAAAACGGTGCCTTCCCCGGCCTTGATGAGGGGCAGTTGTTTGCCCAAGCCGAAGAGGCCCTGCACCGCACCCTGACCTAACCCTTAACCCTTAACCCTGAACGGAGACGACCATGTCCTTGAACCGCCGTAGCTTTCTAAAATCCTCGCTCGCAGCGACCACCGCCCTTGCCCTGCCCTTGCCCGCCTTCGCAGACGATGTGCTGAACGTGGCGCTGATCGTCCCCTCACCCGCGGCCGATGTGGGTTGGTCGCATACGCTGGAACTGGGCACCAAGGCGCTCGAGGCCAAGTACGGCGACAAGGTCAAAGTGACCCTGCTCGAAAACATCGCCGAAGGCCCCGATGCCGACCGGATCATGAACAAGACCGTCGCCGATGGGAACACTTTCCTGATCTTGGGCTCGTTTGGCTATATGGAAGGCGGGCTGAAACTGGCCAAGGCGCATCCGGAAGTGTCGATCCTGCACGCCTCGGGGTATAAGACCGCGTCGAACTTCTCGCCCTTTGGGGCACGCTACTATCAGGGCACGTACCTGATGGGTATGGCGGCAGCTTCGCTGAGCAAATCCAAGAAGCTGGGCTGCGTCGGGGCCTTTGCTATTCCCGAACTGATCACCTCGATCAACGCCTTTACCTTGGGCGCGCAAGCGGTGGACCCTGCGATTGAAGTGTCGGTGGTCTGGGTGAACTCGTGGTTCGATCCGGCGTCTGAACAGCAAGCCGCCAAGGCGCTGATTTCGCAAGGCGTGGATGTGATCTTCTCGAACGCGCAAGACACGCCTTCGGTGATCCAGGCGGCGGAAGAGGCGGGGGTCTATGCGTTTAACCTCAATTCCTCGATGAAGACCTATGCGCCGACCAAATATCTGGGCGTGGTTGGCACCGATTGGGCCCCCTACTTCTTGCAATCGGTCGAGGCGCATCTGGCGGGCACCTTCCAAGGCGCGTCGGCCTGGCTGAGCATGGCCGACAAATGCGTCTTTGTCGCCGATTGGAACCCCGATATCCCCGCCGATATCGTGGCGAAAATCACGGCGGCGCAGGCTGCGATTGAATCGGGCGCCTTCTCGCCCTTCACCGGCCCGATCACCAACCAAGACGGCGGCGAACAGGTTGCAGCGGGCGTCACCTTGGGCGACGATATGATCTTGTCGATGGATTGGCACGTGAAGGGCGTCACCACGCCCCTGCCGAAGTAAGAGGGAACTATGGCCCCGCTGTTGCAGCTTTCTGGCGTATCGAAACGCTACGGCGGGGTGCAGGCCAATGCCGGCATTGATCTTTCGGTCGATGCCGGCTCTATCCATGCCATCTTGGGCGAAAACGGCGCGGGCAAATCCACGCTGATGAAGCTGATTTACGGGGTCGAACGCCCCGATGAGGGGCAGGTTTTCTGGCAAGGCCAAGCGGTCAGCCTGTCCAGCCCGTCCGATGCGCGGCGGCTGGGGATCGGGATGGTGTTTCAGCACTTCTCGTTGTTTGAAACGCTCAGTGTGGTGCAAAACATGGCGCTGATCGTGCCGGGATCGAAGGGTGAACTGGCCAGTCGCATCCGCGATCTGGGCGCGGCTTTTGGCCTGTCGGTGGACCCGCAAGCCATGGTGCATGCGCTGTCGGTGGGTGAGCGCCAAAGGGTCGAGATCATTCGCTGCCTGCTGCTGAACCCCGCGCTGTTGATCTTGGACGAGCCAACCTCGGTTCTGCCGCCGCAATCGGTGGCGCTGTTGTTTGAGACGCTGCGCGCGTTGCGGGCCAAGGGGATGGCGATTTTGTTTATAAGCCACAAGCTGGAAGAAATCCGCGAGCTGTGCGACACCGCCACGATCCTGCGCCAAGGGCGGGTGACAGCCCGGCTGGACCCGCGCCAAGGCAGCGCGCATGACCTGGCCACCTTGATGATCGGCCGCCCGATGCCGCCACCCGTACACCCGACCCCGCACGGGCTGGGAGAGGAGCGGCTGGCGCTTTCGAAGCTCAGCTATGACAATGACGACCCATTTGGCGTGTCTTTGAAAGATGTGTCTTTGTCGGTGCGGGGCGGGGAAATACTTGGCATCGCGGGGATTTCGGGTAACGGCCAGCAAGAATTGGCCGCGCTGATTTCGGGCGAGATTGCTTTGAAATCAAAGGCTACGGCTGTGACATTGATGGGAAAACCTGCAGGCGATCTGGGCGCTGCGGCGCGGCGTCAGCGCGGGTTGGCCTTTGTGCCCGAAGACCGGCTGGGGCGCGGCGCTGTGCCCGATATGTCTTTGGCCGACAATGCGCTGCTGACCGCCCATGCGCGCGGGCTGGTGCAAAACGGCTTTATCAACCGCAAGGCCGAGCGCGCCTTTACCGCCGACTGCATCGCCCGCTTTGATGTGCGCACCTCTGGCCCGCAGGCCGAGGCGGGGTCGCTGTCGGGGGGGAATTTGCAAAAGTTCATCATGGGGCGCGAGATGATGCTGGACCCTAAGGTGCTTTTGGTCGCCCAGCCGACGTGGGGCGTGGACATTGGGGCAGCGTCTGACATTCGCCAGCGGCTGGTGGCGATGCGAAATGCGGGGGCGGCGATTGTGGTGATCTCGGAAGAGATCGACGAGTTGTTTGAAATCTGCGACCGCTTGCAGGTGCTGCACAAGGGGCATCTGTCGCCCTCGGTCGATGTGGCGGCGACCTCGGTTGAACAGATCGGCACCTATATGATCGGGGCTGCGGCATGAAGATCACGTTCGAACGCCGCGCCGCCCTGTCGCGGCCTGTGCTGTTGGCGGCCCCGCTGATGGCCTTGGGGCTTGCGATGCTGACCAGCCTGATCTTGTTTGCCGCCTTGGGCAAACCGGCGGGGCAGGCGCTGTATTCGCTGCTGCTGGAACCCTTTGTGGGGTGGTACAACCTCTCGGAAGTCTTGCTGAAGATGGGTCCTTTGATGCTGATCGCCCAAGGGCTGGCGATTGGCTTTCGCGCCAATGTGTTCAACATCGGGGCCGAGGGGCAGTTGATCATCGGCGCGCTGTGCGCCAGTGCGCTGCCGGTGTATTTCCCTGAAGGGGCGTCGCCCCTGATGCTGCCCGCCATGATCGCGCTGGGCGCTGTGGGCGGGGCGGCTTGGGCGGCGATTGCGGCAGGATTGCGGGTGCGCTTTAACGCCAATGAAATCCTTGTCACCTTGATGCTGACGCTGATTGCCACCCAAGTGCTGAACTATCTGCTGTTGGGCCCGTGGAAAGACCCGCATGGCTTTAACTTTCCCCAAAGCGTGACCTTCCCCGATGCCGCCCTGTTGCCGATTTTGCTGGCGGGGACGCGGGTGAATATCTCGCTGCTGGGGGCGTTTATCGTCAGCGGGCTGGCTTATGTGATGATGCGGCACCGCTTTTCGGGCTATCAATTGCTGGTGGGCGGCCTGGCCCCCCGCGCGGCACGCTATGCCGGCTTTACCGAGGCGCGGGCGGTTTGGGTCAGCCTGCTTTTGGGCGGATTGATGGCAGGGCTGGCAGGCGCTTGCGAGGTGGCAGGCCCCTTGGGCCAAGTGCGGCGCTCGGGGTCGGCGGGCTGTGGCTATTCGGCGATCATCGTGGCCGATTTGGGCGGGTTGTATCGCTTAGGCATGGTGGTTTCGGCCTTCTTGATGGCGGCGCTGTTTATCGGCGGGGACAATGCCATGGTTTCGGCCGATTTGCCGGTGGCGGCGGTGTTTGTCTTTCAGGGGCTGCTCTTGGTGTTTTATCTGGGCAGCCTGACCTTTATCCGGCACCGCGTGATTTTAACCTGGGCAGGGCGCGCATGACGATTTTAGCCTTTATCCTTGCCGGAACGCTGGCCGCTGCCACGCCTTTGCTGCTGGCGGCCCTTGGCGAGCTTATCACCGAACGTGCGGGGGTCTTGAACCTTGGGATCGAAGGGATGATGGCGCTGGGTGCGGCGGTGGGGTTTGTCGTGACCTATACCACCCACAGCCACCTTTTGGGCTTTGGGGCGGCGGCTTTGGCGGGCCTTGCGCTGTCACTGGTCTTTGCCACGCTGGCCTTGGGCTTTATGGCCAATCAGGTTGCGGCGGGGCTGGCGATCGGGGTGCTGGGGCAGGGGCTGTCGTCGCTGATCGGCAAGCCCTTGGAAAGCCAGACGCTGGATGCACCGGGCAAGTGGGCGGTGCCGATCTTGGCTGATCTGCCGGTGATCGGGCCGCTGTTTGAGCAGGATGTGGTGGTGTATCTGACTTTTGGCTTGGCGGTGGCGATCTGGGCCGTTCTGAACCATTCCAAACTGGGCCTGATCATCCGTGCTGTGGGTGAAAACCCCCATGCGGCGCGGGCTATCGGCTTTCGCGTGTTGCGCATCCGGTTGGCGGCGGTGGCTTTTGGCGGGGCACTGGCGGGGATGGCGGGGGCCTATGCCTCGACCATCTACACCCCGCTTTGGGCCGATGGGATGATTGCGGGGCGGGGGTGGATTGCGGTGGCGCTGGTGGTCTTTGGCACTTGGGCTGCGGGGCGAATCGCCTTTGGCGCGGTGCTTTTTGGCGCGCTGTCTTTGGGCGGGTTGATCGCGCAGGCGGCAGGCGTGGCGCTGCCATCGCAACTTTTGGCATCTTTGCCCTATGCGGTGACGATTGTGATGCTGGCAGTGATCTCGTCGAACCGGCGCAGGATGCGGTTGAACACGGTGGCCTCTTTGGGCCAGCCCTTTGCGGGCTAAACGGATCAAACGGCCGCCCTTTGGGCAGCTAACACTTTGATCCCCTGTCAAAAGATGGTGGGCGATCCTGGAATCGAACCAGGCACGAGTCGCCTCGGCGGAGTTACAGTCCGCTGCCACACCTTGTAGCATATCGCCCACTGAGCACGGGGAATATCCAAGGGGCGCGGGGGCGTCAAGGGGGGGCAGTGCAGAAGGTTTCAGCTTGCACCACGCGCCAAGCCACGCCAAATGGGGCACAAAGGCGAGGGTATCATGACGGGCTATAGCGGCACAACCAAACCCACTTGGGTGGTCGACAAAGAACGCACCAAACGCGCAGAGGCGAAAGAGACGCTGTGGCTGTTTGGCATCCACGCCGTGCGAGATGCGCTGCTGAATCCCAACCGCGAGAAGCTGCGCCTTGTGCTGACCAAAAACGCCGCTGACCGCTTGGCCGAGGCGCTGCCCCATGCGGGGATCGAACCCGAAATCGTCGATCCGCGCAAATTTGATGTGCCGATCGCCGAAGATTCGGTGCACCAAGGGGCGGCGATGGAAGTGCGCCCGCTCAACTGGGGCAAGCTGGAAGACATCTGCATCTCGGGCAAGGGCAATGCGCTGGTGGTGTGCCTTGACCGCGTGACCGACCCGCACAATGCGGGCGCAGTTCTACGCTCGGCCGAGGTGTTCGGGGCGCGCGCTGTGATCGCGCCGCGCCACCATTCCGCCCCCGAAACCGGTGCCTTGGCCAAGACGGCCTCGGGCGCTTTGGAACGCCAGCCCTATTTGCGCGTGACCAACCTGTCCGACGCGATGGGCACGCTGCGCGAGATGGGCTATGTGTTGATCGGGTTAGACGGGGAAGGCAGCGTGACGCTCTCGCAAGCCATGGCCGATGCAGGCACGCGGGCAGTGGCGATTGTGATGGGGGCCGAAGGGCCGGGCTTGCGCGAAAAGACCCGCGAGACCTGTGATGTCATTGCGCGGATTCCCTTTGCCGATGCCTTTGGGTCGCTAAATGTCTCGAACGCGGCGGCGATTGCGCTGTATGCGGCCTCGGTGCGCTAAAAGTGTTATTAAAGATCTTCTATAGAGATGATCACCTTTCTTTCGTTGTCCTTTAAACTTAAAGAAGTATCCCTATATTGGGCTCAGGAGTCGGCCCGGAACGCCGCTTCGTTCACTGTCCCTTGTTCCATACTCGCACCCGGACTAAGGTCCGGGTGCGCCTTTTAGGACAGGTATGCATGACCCTGGATCTGCTTGTGAGCCGAATTTTGACCGAAACCAAGGTCATCGCCCTTGTCGGCTGGTCGCCCAAACCTGACCGGCCCAGCCACCGAGTTGCGGCCTATTTGGCGGCGCGCGGCTACCGGGTTATTGCGGTCAACCCCGGCCAGGCCGGCGTTATGACGCCATGGGGAGAGGCTGTGCGCGCATCGCTGGGCGACATTGTCGAACCCGTCGATATGGTCGACATCTTCCGCGCCTCTGCCGAAGTGGGCACGGTTGTGCAGGACGTCATCGCCCACCTGTCGGGCCGCCGCGCCATCTGGATGCAGCTTGGCGTCATCAACGAGGCCGCAGCCCAGACCGCCCGCGCCGCAGGGCTCGACGTGGTGATGGACCGTTGCCCTGCCATCGAAATCCCGCGCTTGGGGCTTTGATCTTTCATCTTGGCCTAAATACTCCACGGGGGTGCGGGGGTGTGAAACCCCCGCTCTTAGCGCGGGTGCGGGGCTGTGAACCCCCCGCTTTGAGGCGCTTTCCCTTAAGAAAACTGCCCGCAGGTCCGCCCCCTATCCGAAGAAAAAAGCCAGATATTGCAAACCGTCCGGCTTTTTACAGGTCTGTCACAGCTTGTTCATGCGGTTTGCAATCAGATCATCCACCACCGCCGGATCGGCCAAGGTCGAGGTGTCGCCCATGGCCGCAAAGTCGTTCTCGGCGATCTTGCGCAGAATGCGGCGCATGATCTTGCCAGAGCGGGTTTTGGGCAGGCCGGGGGCCCATTGGATCAGATCGGGGGTGGCAATCGGGCCAATCTCGGTGCGCACCCATTTGACCAACTCTTTGCGCAGGTCTTCAGACGGTTCGATGCCGCGCATCAAGGTGACATAGGCATAGATGCCTTGGCCTTTGATATCGTGCGGATAACCCACCACAGCGCTTTCGGCGACTTTGGGATGGGCGACAAGGGCGGATTCGACCTCTGCCGTGCCCAAGCGGTGGCCCGAGACGTTCAAGACGTCATCGACCCGTCCGGTGATCCAATAATACCCGTCCGCATCGCGGCGGCAGCCGTCGCCGGTGAAGTAATAGCCCGGATATTGCGCGAAATACGCCTCTTCAAAGCGCTTGTGGTCGCCCCATAGCGTGCGCATCTGGCCCGGCCAGCTGTCGGCAATGCACAAGACACCATCGCTTTCGGTGGCGGTCTGCACTTGGCCAGAGGCGGCATCCAGCACCTCGGCGCGCACGCCGAAGAAGGGCTTGGTGGCCGAGCCCGGCTTTTGCGCAATGGCACCGGGCAAGGGCGTGATGATATGCCCGCCGGTTTCGGTCTGCCAGAAGGTGTCGACAATCGGGCATTTGCGCTTGCCGATGTGGGTGAAATACCAGTTCCACGCTTCGGGGTTGATCGGTTCGCCCACCGACCCCAAGAGCCGCAACGAGGACAGGTCGTGCTTTTCAATCGGATCGGTGCCCATCGCCATCAGGCTGCGGATCGCGGTGGGGGCGGTGTAAAACTGGGTCACTTTGTGCTTGGCAATCACCTCCCAGAAGCGGCCCGCATCGGGATAGGTGGGAACACCTTCAAACATCACCGTTGTCGCCCCATTGGCCAAGGGGCCGTAGACGATGTAGCTGTGGCCCGTCACCCAGCCCACATCGGCGGTGCACCAAAAGACATCGCCGTCTTTATAGTCAAACGTCATCTCATGCGTCATGGCCGCATAGACCAGATAGCCCGCCGTGGTATGCACCACGCCCTTGGGCTTGCCGGTCGAGCCCGAGGTGTAGAGGATAAACAGCGGGTCTTCGGCCCCCATTTCGCTATAGGGGCAATAGGGCGCGGCTTGGGCCATCTCGGCCTTCAGGTCAAAATCGCGGCCTTCGGTCCAATGGGTTTCATCGCCGGTGTGTTTGACAACCAAGCATTGCACCGAATCCTTGCAATGCAGCAGGGCCTGATCGGTGTTGGATTTCAGCGCCGTCTTCTTGCCCGCACGGGGGCCGTAATCGGCGGTGATCACCACTTTGGCGTCGCAGTCATTGATCCGGTTGGCCAGCGCATCGGGCGAGAAGCCGCCAAAGACCACCGAATGAATGGCCCCGATCCGCGTGCAGGCGAGCATGGCATAGGCAGCCTCGGGGATCATGGGCATATACAGCACCACGCGGTCGCCCTTGGTCACGCCGTGGGCTTTGAGCACATTGGCCAGACGGCAGGTTTGTTCCAAAAGCTCGGCATAAGTGATTTGGCGGGCGGGGGTTTTGGGATCATCGGGTTCCCAGATGATCGCGGTCTGGTTGGCCCGCTTGACCATGTGGCGGTCGATGCAATTGGCCGAGACGTTGGTGGTGCCGTCTTCGTACCATTTGATCGAGACTTCGCCCAGTTTGAAGGTTGAATTCTTGACCTTGGTGAAAGGCTTGATCCAGTCAATCCGCCGCCCCTCGGCCGCCCAGAACGTGTCCGGATCCGCCATCGAGGCGTCATAACGCGCCACATAGCCCGCAGGCGTCACATTGGCCTGTGCGACAAACTCTGCGCTGGCGGTGTAAAGTGCCGGTGCCCGATCGTCCATGGTATCCCCCCTAGGTCCGCCCCAAAGCCCCGTTTTGTCGGCCTTGGGACATGTCTTCCGATATGACGTTCAAAATCTATCTCAAGTCTTGGCTTTGCGGAAAGCCAAAGTTGCGGTCATGTATGCCACCGCATACTGAATAGCAAACGCTGGTTTTTTGCCCCATTCATTACAAGGCAACCCATCGCGCGCGCAAGATAATTTTCCCGCAGGCTTCGCGCGCGACCGAATGTTTTGCGCCCAACGGGGTTCAAAAATGATCCCCTCGCGGTCAAGTCGCCGAATCAAGTGCGCCCAGCGTTTCAACATAGCGCACCAAGGGCGGGGCGAGTCCGGCTTTTTCCAAGATGCGCCGCTGGGCGGGGCGCACGCCCAGCAAGACCATCTGCCCGCCGTTGCGCTGGGTGCGCAGCGCCAGCAGGTCCAAAGCGCGCGCGCCTGAACTGTCGACGTAATCAAGCGCTGTCAGGTCCAGCACGAAATGGCGGGGATGCTCGGCGATTTGGTCCAGCACCGCGCCGGTTTGGGCGGCCGCGCCAAAGAAATACGGCCCCGACAGGCGCACCACCACGCGGTCGGCGCGGTCGACATCCTCGCCGGTGTCAATCACCGCGCTGTGCGACATGCGCTGCAAAAAGACCAATCCGGCCAGCGCAAAGCCCACCACGATGCCTTCGGTCAGATCGCGCAGCACGACGAGCAAAAAGGTCGCCACCACAATCAGCGCATCGCTGCGCGAGGTGCGCAAGAGCATCCAGAACTGCGCCTTGCCCGCCATGTTCCACGCCACCACGCTGAGCAGCCCGGCAAACACCGCCATCGGAACAAAGGACACCAAGGGCGCCAGCGCCACCATAAAGCCCAGCACAAAGACCGCATGCAGCATCCCCGCCACAGGCCCTTTGGCCCCCGCGCTGTGGTTGGTGACCGTGCGCGCCACAGCGCCCGTGGCATAGATACCGCCAAAGAACGACACCGCGATATTGGCGGCCCCTTCGGCGAAAAGCTCGATTGCCGGGCGGTGGCGGTTGCCAGACAGGCCATCGGCCACTTGGGCCGACAACAGGCCCGTGATCGCCCCAAGCAGGCTGAACTGCAAGGCAAAGGGCAAGCTGCGCTGGAGCATGGCCCAAGACAGGTCTGGCCAGACGGGCGCGGGCAGAAATCGGGGCAGGGTGCCAAAGCGGTCGCCCACCAGCTCGACCGGCAAATGCAAGGCCCACGCGCCCAGACTAACCCCAACCACCGCCATCAGCAGATTGGGCCAATGCGGGCGCAGTTTCTTGATCAGTTGCAAGGCCACGATGGTCACGACTGCCACGGCCATCGCCTGCGGCGAAACCGTATCGCGCGCGGCCCAAAGGGCTGACACTTTATCCAAGACGGCAGGAGGTTCTGCCCCCGCAAGCCTTAATCCCAAAAGCTCTTTCAACTGGCTGGTGAAGATGATGACAGCAATGCCCGAGGTGAACCCAATCGTCACCGGATAGGGCAGGAATTTCACATAAGAGCCCAGCTTCAGCCCGCCCGCCGCCATCAGGATAAATCCCGACAAAAACGTCGCCACCATCAGTCCCGGTACACCAATCTGCGCCACGCAGGCCGACACGCCGACAATAAACGCCCCCGCAGGCCCGCCGATCTGATAGCGCGACCCGCCCAAGGCCGATACGATGAACCCGCCGACAATGGCCGTAAACAAACCCCGCTCTGGCCCAAGGCCCGAGGCTATGGCAATGGCCATCGACAAGGGCAGGGCCACAATCGCCACCGACAGGCCCGCCATAGCATCGGCCCGCAGATCGGCCCCATGGTAGCCCTCGCGCCAGACGGTGATGATTTTGGGCAAGAACTCGGCACCGAGGGGCCGAGGTTGGGTATGGGTCGGTTTGCTCATGGGTTCGTCCCCGCAAGGGGGCTCCGGTCAAGGGGGTGCTGGCTTTGGGGCGCAATCGCGATGTGGCGCTAGACACAGGGCAGCCCCGCACACCTTAAGTAAAAGGATCAACCGGATAGCGCACATCTGTCAAGCACAGCCCTTGCGGCGGGGCCACGCTGCCGCAGGCGGCACGGTCGCGCGCGTCCAGCGCCTGACCCACCCGATCGGGCGGCCAAGCCCCCCTGCCCACCTGCACCAAACTGCCCACCATCGAGCGGACCTGATTGTGCAGAAAGGACCGAGCCCGCAGATGGAACTGATACTCGGTGCCATGCGGCACGGGATGGGCGGTGATTGTCACCTCGTCGAGCGTTTTGATCGGGCTTTGCGCTTGGCAGAGCGTCGAGCGGAAGGTGGTGAAATCATGATGCCCCACCAGATGCGCCGCCCCTTGCTGCATCGCCGCCAGATCCAGCGGTGTCAGCAGATGCCAGACTTGGCCACGGTCCAGCACCGGCGGCGCGCGGCGGGTCAGGATGCGGTAGACATAGCGCCGCTCGATCGCGCTGAAACGGGCGTGAAAGGCGTCGGGCACGGCAGCACAGGCCAGAATGGCCACGGGCAGCGGGCGCAGGTGATGGTTCAGCGCCTCTGACAGGCGAAACGGATCCCAAGGCTTGGCCAGATCAATATGCGCCACCTGACCCGTGCCATGCACGCCGGTGTCGGTACGGCCTGCGGCGGCGATGGTATGGGGGCCGGGTTCCAGCTTTGCCAAAGCCGCCTCGACCGCCGCTTGCACCGAGGGTTGACCCTGCGCCTGCCTTTGCCAGCCGTTGAAGGGCGCGCCGTCATATTCGATCTTTAAGGCAAAGCGGGGCATCGTTGTGACCAAGCCGGGGGGTTTCACACCCCCCGGACCCCCCGTGGAGTATTTGGGCCAAGATGAAGGTGTCAGACTTTGCCTAGCCGCTTGGGGCAGGTTTCGCAACGGGGGGCCGTGCCTATGTGGTCCTGCGGCTGATCTTCGCGGGGTAGGGCAGGGGGGGCAAGGTATGTCTGATCCTGTCGGAGGATTGGGCGGGCGGGACTGTTGCAGGGTGTTTGGTTGGCGGGAACAGCGCGAGAGCGCAAGACTGGGCCGGTGGGTCTGTAACCTCCCGCCGCTTAGGGCCTGAACTTCTGCGCCAGTTGGTGCAGGGCGCTCAAGGGGCTGGGCTGTGGCGCGTCCGGCTTTGCTGCAGCGGTCGGGCCAGGCTCTGGCGCGGCGCGCGGGGTTTTGCGCGGCGGCGAGATGCGCAAAGCGACCAAGTTCAAAAAGCCCGCCGTGTCGCCAGAGGCGAGTGCTGCTGCGCCGTCAGAGATGCCGTCCAACAGGGGGCCCAGCCAATCGCGGTCGGCCTTGGAAAAATCGTGCAGCACAAAGCCTGCAACCGCGTCTTTGTGGCCGGGGTGGCCGATGCCCAACCGCACGCGGCCGTAAGCCTCGCCCAGATGGGCATGGATCGAGCGCAGCCCGTTATGCCCCGCATGCCCGCCGCCCATCTTGGTGCGCAGTTTGCCGGGGGCAAGATCCAGCTCGTCGTGGAACACCACCACATCGGCCAAGGGCAGCTTGAAAAACGCCACCGCCGCGTGAACCGCTTGGCCGGAGAGGTTCATAAACGTGTCAGGTTTGAGCAAAGCGACCTTCTCGCCGCCCAAACGCCCCTCGGCCATTTGGCCGTGATGCGCCTTGCGCCAAGGGCCAAAGCCGTGGTCGGCTGCGATGCGGTCCAGCGCCATAAAGCCGATGTTGTGGCGGTGGCCGGCATAATCGGGCCCCGGATTGCCCAGACCAACGAAAAGTTTCATGCGCGCCCCCGCCGTTGCTTGCGCCCAAGTCTGGTGCGCTCTGCGCCAAAAGACAAGCGGGCGGCAATCGCTTGCCGCCCGCTGTTAAGATGCGATGTGGATCGGATGCGATCAGGCCTCAGCCGAAACCAAACCGGCAGGGGCTGCGATATTGGCGATCACAAAGTTGCGCGCGATCGTGGGCTTGACACCTTCGGGCAGCATGGCGTCATTGATGTGGATCACATCGCCGATCACTTTGCCGGTCAGATCGACCGTGATATGGTCAGGAATATCACCCGCCATCACATCCAGTTCCACTTCGGGGCGCACCACGGTCAATGTACCGCCGCGCTTCAAGCCGGGGCTGGCCTCGTGGTTGATGAACGTCACGTGCACATGCAAAACCACACGCGATTCGTCGTGCAGGCGCATGAAATCCACATGGGTCGGCAGGTCGCGGACCACATCGCGCTGAACGCCGCGGCAGACGACATGCACGTCGTCATGGCCGGGGACTTTCAGGTTGAACAGGGTCTGCAAGAAGCGACCGGCCTTCAGGTGCTTCAACAGATAGTTATAGGGGACTTTTATGGCGACGGGCTCTTGCCCATCCCCATAAACGATTCCGGGTACGTATCCCTCGCGACGAGCTTGGCGGGCGGCCCCCTTGCCTGTCCCCGTACGTACCTCGACGTTCAGATCATTGATCTGGCGTGCCATAGGTGTTCTCCATTATAAGTCCGCCATCCTCCAAGGGTGCATGGCGCGACTGGGGGGCTATAGCGGGGAAAATCCCCAAGGGGAAGGCACAGATGCCGCAATCGCGCGGTTTTTTGCCCGAAAATTCCCCGCACCTCTTGCCCTTTGGCGCAATACTCCTGCCAGAGCCCGCCCCAAGCCGGTTGGCGGCACGCAAGAGGCGAGATAAAAACAGCGCGCGGCACGCGCTCGTTTGGATCAAGGCTGGCCAAGGGTGCCACGCTTGCTTGAGTTTCCCGCCCCCTTTGCGTAAACAGGTCGCAGGATTAAGGGGATCTTCATGCGCATTCACAGCGATCTGGCTGACACCATCGGCAACACACCGCTTCTTAAGCTCAAACGCGCCTCGGAGCTGACCGGCTGCACGATCTTGGGCAAATGCGAGTTCTTGAACCCCGGCCAGTCGGTCAAGGACCGCGCGGCGTTGTACATCATTAAGGATGCCGTGGCCAAAGGGCACCTCAAACCCGGCGGCACAATTGTCGAGGGGACGGCGGGCAACACGGGCATCGGTCTGGCCTTGGTGGGGGCCTCGATGGGCTTTCGCACGGTGATTGTGATCCCCGAAACCCAGTCGCAAGAAAAGAAAGACATGATCCGTCTGGCCGGTGCCGAATTGGTGCAAGTGCCAGCGGTGCCCTACAAGAACCCCAACAACTACGTGCGCTACTCTGGCCGCTTGGCCGAGGCTTTGGCGCGCACCGAACCCAATGGCGCGATCTGGGCCAACCAGTTCGACAATCTGGCCAACCGCATGGCCCATATCCAAACCACCGGCCCCGAGATTTGGGAGCAGACCGGCGGCAAGGTTGACGGCTTTATCTGTGCGGTGGGGTCGGGCGGCACGATGGCGGGTGTGGGCATGGCCTTGCAGCCCAAGGGTGTGAAGATCGGTCTGGCCGATCCCGAAGGCGCGGCCCTGCACGCCTATTATTCGACCGGCAAGTTCGAAAGCCCCGGCTCGTCCATCACCGAAGGCATCGGCCAAGGCCGCATCACGGCCAACCTAGAAGGCTTCACCCCCGATTTCAGCTACCGCATCCCCGATGCCGAGGCCTTGCCCTTGGTCTTCGAGATGCTTCAAGACGAAGGGATTTGCCTGGGCGGCTCGTCGGGCATCAACATCGCCGGGGCCATGCGGATGGCGCGCGATATGGGGCCGGGCAAAACCATCGTCACCATCCTGTGCGACTATGGCAACCGCTACCAATCCAAGCTCTACAACCCGACCTTCCTGAAAGAAAAAGGCCTGCCCGTGCCCGCATGGCTGGACCGCGCGCCGTCCAACATCCCGACGGTGTTCGAGGACGCATGAGCAAAGCAGACCAAAGGGTCTGCAATACGCTGCGCCTTTTGGGGGCGATCGCCCTTGGGCTGGGTTTGGCCTGGGCGCAGCCAATGGCCGCCCAAACCGCGGGCGGGGCGGCACCACCGCCCAAAGCTGCAGTGCAGGCGCAGCCCGATGCCCCAGTTTCGGGCGGCTTTGCGCCGCAAGGCGGTTCCAAGCCCAAGGTCGCGGTCAGCGGCGGGGCCAGCAGCGGGGCTTTGGATTATCAAGGCTGGGCGCGTATGGCCGCGCGGGCGGAAACCGCGTTGGCCAATGCCGCGATCCCCGATGCAGGGTTAGAGACGATCCGGCTGGACCTGACCCGCTGGCGCGCCCAGTTTCTGGATGCCCAAAGTGCCAATTCAACGCGGATTGCCACGCTCAAAGACCAGATCGCGGCCTTGGGCGATGTACCCGCCGAAGCGGCCAGCGAAGACCCCGAAATCGCCAACCGCCGCGCCGAACTCGCCGCCCAGATGACCCGCCTGCAAGCCCCGGGCTTGGCCGCAGACGAGGCTTACCGCCGTGCCGATGGCCTGATCCGCGAGATTGACCGCGTTTTGCGCGAAAGACAGGCCGACGCGCTGCTAAAGCTGTGGCCCAATCCGCTCTACCCCGGCCATTGGCCCGATGCGGCCAGCGCGCTCAGTGCGACGGCCACGGCTCTTTGGGGAGAGGTGGCGCAAAAGGTTGCCGATCCGCGGGCTAGGGCCAAACTGGCCGATACGCTGCCGCTGATCCTGCCCTTGCTGGCCTTTGCGATGGCCGCGCTGTGGCGTGGGCGCTTTTGGGCCGAGCGGTTGGTGGCACGCCTGCGTGCGCCTGCCACAGCGCGGGGGCAGCGGCTTTTGGGCTTTGCCTTGTCGCTGGGGCAAATCATCGTGCCGGTGCTTGCCTGCGCCGCCTTGGGCGAGGCGCTGCGCTTAAGCGCCATGCTTGGCCCCGTGGGCCTGCGGATCGCCGACGCGCTGACACCGATGAGCACGGCCCTGTTTGCCGCCGCGTGGCTTGGCGCGCGGGTCTTTCCTGCAGAGGTCTACCGTGGCCTGATGCTGGACCTGCCCTCCGAACGGCGGGTCTTGGGGCGCGATTTGACCACGGGTTTTGGCGCATTGCTGGCGCTGGATATGCTGCGCCGCGTCGCCATGGCCGAGGTCGAGGTCAGCGATGCCGCCCTGTCGGTGCTTAGCCTGCCCGTCATTCTGGCGGGCGGGTATATTCTGGTGCGCTTGGGCCGCTTGATGCGCCAAGTTCGGGCGGGCATCACGGATCAAGGCCCTATCCCCTTTGGCACCCGCGTGCTTGACCTGACGGCGCGGGGCGTGATGGCATTTGGCACGCTCGGCCCGATTTTGGCGGCGCTTGGCTATATCTCTGCCGGATCGCAACTGGTCTTTCCCGCCGCGCTGACGCTGGCGCTGATGGCGCTGCTGTATCTGATACAACTGCTGATTAGCGAGGTTTACGGCCTGCTGGCGCATACCGAGGAAGACCATGACACGCTGGTGCCCGTGCTGATCAGCTTTGCGCTGGCCTTGGCCATGCTGCCTGCCGTCGCGCTGATTTGGGGGGCGCGCGTCTCTGACCTGACTGAACTGTGGACCCGCTTTACCGAAGGCTACCAGTTGGGCGGCACGCGCATCTCGCCCACCGATTTTTTGCTGTTCGCGGTGATTTTCGGCATCGGATTGTCTTTGACGCGGCTGCTGCAAGGGGCGCTGAAATCCTCGATCCTGCCGCGCACCTCGCTGGATCAGGGCGGCCAGAACGCGGTGGTGTCGGTTCTGGGCTATGTGGGCATCTTTGTTGCAGCCCTTGTGGCGATCAACTCCAGCGGGATTGATCTGTCGGGGATTGCGATTGTCGCGGGGGCCTTGTCGGTCGGCATCGGCTTTGGCTTGCAGACGGTGGTGTCGAACTTTGTGTCGGGCATTATCTTGCTGATCGAACGCCCGATCAGCGAGGGCGACTGGATCGAAGTGGGGCCGGTGCAGGGGATTGTCACATCCATCTCGGTGCGCTCGACCCGCATTCAGACCTTTGACCGATCGGATGTGATCGTGCCCAATTCCGACCTGATTTCCGGTCGGGTGACCAATTGGACACGGTTTTCGCTGACGGGCCGCGTGATTGTGGCCGTGGGCGTGCCCTATACCGAAGACAGCCGCCGCGTGGCGCAGATCTTGCGCCAGATCGGCGAGGCGCAGCCGATGGTGCTGCTCTCACCCCCGCCCTTGGTGGCCTTCATGGGCTTTCAGGCCGAGATGATGCAGTTTGAGCTGCGCGTGATCCTGCGCGATGTGAATTTTCAAGTCGAAGTGCGCAGCGAAATCAACCACCAGATCGCCGCCCGCTTCAGGGCCGAGGGCATCCCCTTCACCGCCGCCCACCGCGACCATTTGCAACGCCTTGACGAGGCCAAAGCCGCCGAGGCCGAAGCCGCCGCCCAAGAGGCCGCCAACATCGCCGCTGTCGAGGCGATTTTATCCACCCGTTTCCCGCCAGAAAGCCGCACATGACCGAACTTCTGTTTCGCGACGACGCCTATCTGACCCAAGCCGAGGCCGTGGTTTTGGCCCATACCCCCGAAGGCGGCATCGTCATCTCGGCCTCGGTCTTTTACCCCACAGGGGGCGGTCAACCCGGTGACAGCGGCTGGATTGACTGGGAGGGTGGGCGCTTGCCCATAGCCACCGCTGTCAAAGCCGACGGCGGCGTAGCACTGGTGCCCGCCGAGGCCCGCGCCATGCCCCCGGTCGGCGCCCCCCTGTGCCAGCATCTGGATTGGGAGCGCCGCTTTGGCCATATGCGCATCCACACCGCGCTGCACCTGTTGTCGGTCGTCATCCCGCTTCCCGTCACCGGCGGGCAGATCGCGGCGGATCGCGGCAGGCTTGACTTTGCCATGCCCGACATGCCCCCCGAAGCCGCGCTGTGGGACGAGGCGATCAACCGCCTGATCGACCGCGACCTGCCCGTGACACAAGACTGGATCACCGACGACGATTTGGCTGCCAACCCCGCCTTGGTCAAAACCCTGTCGGTGCGCCCGCCGTCAGGGCAGGGCAGGGTGCGGCTGATCCGCATCGGGCAGGGGCAGGGCCAAATCGACCTGCAACCCTGCGGCGGCACCCATGTTGCCCGCACCAGCGAGATTGGGCGGGTGCGCATTGGCCGGATCGAAAACAAGGGCCGCCAGAACCGGCGGGTTCATCTGCAGTTGGGCGATTAAATCAGCCGGATTTGCGCGCCGCTGTCTTCTTTGGCGGATTTGACGGCATCCTTGCGCGCCATAGGCAAATCCATCTGCGCGCCGGATAAAAGGTCGTCGATGGTGACAATTTGCAACCGGTCATCCTCGCGCTGTAACAAGGGGTGCTTGAACTTGCCCGCCGCCTGGATTTCATCGCGCATCGGCTTGGTTGGCGCATCCATCGAGATTAAAATCCCGAACTCGGCCTTTTCGCGCAATCGGTCGGAATTGAGCGTGGCCAAAGTGGCGCGAGTGGCCCCGCCGGATTTCACCTGAAAAACCGCCTTGCCGTTGGTGTCTTTGTCCAGCAGAAAATACGCCACCCCGTCAATCCCGCCATCCGCGCCCTTTTTGTCATTGATGCGGGCTTGGTTGTTGGAATAGGTCAGCACCGCCCATTTTTCAAATTCCTTGCGGGTCTTGTCATCGCGGCGATTGGCCAAAGCGCGGGCCGATTCAATATCGCGTGGCACCCCGTCAAGTTTGATACTCGCCTCGATCTGCGGCCAGGTTTCGGGGTATTTGTCTTGAAGGCGTTTAAGGATCAGCGAGATGGATTGATAGGTGATATCAATCCCGATCCACTTGCGGTTTAATCTTTGGGCCACGGCCACCGTGGTGCCACACCCGCAATAGGCATCCAACACCGTATCGCCTTCGTTGGACGAGGCGCGGATGATACGCTCCAAAAGGGCCTCGGGCTTTTGGGTGGGGTAGCCGAGGCGTTCAATAGCGCTATTGGTCAATATTGGAATTTGCCACCAGTCAAATGGTATGCGGCCTAAGGGATTCATTTTTACGTATGATTTATCTCCAACGACTTTCGGGGTCATCGACTTGTGGGGGGAAGAATAAGGCTCCCGAACTTCGTCAACGTTAAAGGTCCATTTTTTACCCTTTGAATAGAAAAAAATCACATCATGTTTCTTTGAATAGTGGGTCTTACTTGCACCGCCCGAACCATAACACCAAGCAATTTCATTAATGAAATCCCCACCCTGCCCACAAAACACCGCATCCAGCACCAGTTTCAGATAATGGCTCGCGGTCGGGTCGCAGTGCAGATAAAAACTGCCCGTGGGTTTTAGCACGCGGTGAATCTCGACAATCCGCTGGGTCATATGCACCAGATAGGCCAAAAGTGCGCCGCGTTTAAGCACCTTTTCCAGCCCGCGGATCAGATCGACCGTCTGTTCCGTCAAGCGGCCCGACTGCAGCTGCGCGATGTCGGTGATCCACGCCAACCCCGCAACCGCCTCGTCGCCCCATTCCCAGGTGTCCACAAAAGCCTGCGCCTGCGCCCGATCCTCGCTGCCCTGATTGTTGTAAATCTGGAAATAGTTGCGTTTGGAATTGAAGGGCGGGTCAATATAGCACAAATCCACCGATTTATCCGCGATCTTGCTGCGCAAAACATCGAGATTGTCGCCATAAAACAACCGGTTGGTCGGGGTTTGCGGCGTTGGTCTGGGCGGGGTCGGTCGGGTGGGGGCCAAAATCTATCCTCTCAAATCCGTCACGCGGCCTCAAACCTTCCGAATCCGCTGCCTTCAGCGTTCAAGAAAAACGTTAAGAAAGCGTTAACGCCCCCAACCTTTCCCCACTCCCCCACCCCACAAATTCGCCCACGCCCCCTTGCATTCCCGCCACCCCCGCGTGTAAGCACATCCCCACGGACAGGTGGCCGAGTGGTCGAAGGCGCACGCCTGGAAAGTGTGTAGGCGGGGAACCGTCTCGAGGGTTCGAATCCCTCTCTGTCCGCCATATCCACCTGAAATCATTAGATAATCTTTTTTTCTAGTTGGGTGGCACAAAAGCCCCGTTTGCTGGGCTTGTCTGCGGTGTCAGCAAGCGGGTTGCGATCCGGCGGAGGTGGGTTGAAGGGGGTTGCATATTGATCCAACACAGGTTGCGGTCTGCAGGGCAGGCATGATCCGTTCGACAACATGCCGGACGCCCGCCGAGAATGCACAGCGCGCCTGTGCCCAGCTCCGGCACGGGGGCGATGCTGGACGCCGGATGCTAGGGTCAGGGCGCGGCGCAGATGTTCGGGCCGAAGGACGGCGCCCCCTTTAGACGCTGCACGCCACGCCCGAAGACCCGGCGCGTCGCGCCCTGTGCCGAAGGTGATGGGCGTGACAGGACAGTGTGCTGGCGGTGCGCAGGCAGGCGGTTGGCAGGCAGGCGGCGGGCATCGCTGGCAGACCTGCCTGTGATCTTCGCGCCCTTTCAGGTCACCTGCCAAGGCCTTAAGGAACGGGTCGTCGGCAGTCTTGCCATCTGTCGGCCCCGGCTCTGCCGAACCGCGTCTTGGCCCTTTTTCCTTGGCCAAGGGTATCGACGCAGGTGGATCGTGACTTGTGTTTGGTGGGCTATGGCCAAGTCTTCCACCCGACACCGCGATCGGTGCTTTGGTGATCGTCACCGCGACAGCGATCCAGATGGCTTAACCGCCTGATCCGCTTGCGCCATCAATAGGTCATGAACTTGACAATTCCCGGCGCGTTTGGCCCGATCGACATGGGGCAGGCGTGGCCCCTAAGCACGGCCACGTCAAACAGTTCTTTCACCGCGCCGTCGATGCGGAACCATTCGGCGCACAGGCCTTTGGTCAGGTCGATCACCTGAATGCCGCACCAAGCTTCGCTGTCGGTCTCGGCCAGACGGCGATCCAGGGCAAGGCCCTCGAAGCGTTGATAGCGCGGCTTGGACAGGCCCACGAAGGCGTAATTGCCCACAAAAGCCAGACCACGGGCAAAGCCGGGGCAAAAGACGCGGGGGGTGAACTTGCCCTTTCCAGAGGCTGCGCCTTCGACAACGCCCAACTCTCCGGTGCCAGAGTTCAAAAGCCAAAGCGCGCCTTGATGCAAGCGGGGCGAATGGGGCATCGACAGGCCCTCGCAGATGATCTTGTTGGTGCGCACATCTATCACCACGCCGCCAGTATCGCGCCGGTCGCGCCAACCGTCGATCGTGTCTGATCGGCTGATCGCCGTGACATAGGCCGCCTCGGTCTTATCCATCGCCAGACCGTTCAGGT
>Ga0114958_10000984_pt1 | contig 23345 bp, 19 predicted proteins | sample C_130208_EF_Meta_FD_89577 | JGI IMG/M metagenome (GOLD analysis project Ga0114958, IMG submission 89577) | Freshwater microbial communities from Lake Croche, Canada to study carbon cycling - C_130208_EF_MetaG | ecosystem: Environmental > Aquatic > Freshwater > Lake | place: Lake Croche, Canada... | reverse complement strand
TCGATAACACCGCTAAAGATGTAGAAATTCAAGTGCAATTGGCCCCAGGAATATCTCCGGATGTTACCATTGACGCTTTGTATGCGTTCACAGATTGTGAGATATCGGTTTCGCCAAATGCCTGTGTAATTATTCAAGATAAACCACATTTTGTAGGTATCGCAGAAATTTTAAAAGTTAGCACAAATCAAACAGTTGAACTTTTAAAAGAAGAGTTAGAAATAAGAAAAAGTGAATTAATGGAAAAACTTCTATTTAGTTCATTGGAAAAGATATTTATTGAAAATCGTATTTACCGTAAAATAGAAGAGTGTGAAACTTTTGAGCTAGTGATTTCTACTGTAGACGAAGGTTTAGATCCATTTAAAAAAGATTTTTATCGAGAAATTACTGAGGAAGATATTTTAAGATTATTAGAAATTCGAATTAAGAGAATCTCAAAATTTGATAGTTTCAAAGCGGATGAATCGATGCGTAGACTAGAAGAGGAGCTCAAAGAGGTAGAAGAAAATCTCGCCAATATCATCAGATATGCAATCGATTATTTTAAAAATTTATTACAGAAATATGGGAAAGGGAAAGAACGTAAAACGGAGATAACAAATTTTAATACTATTTCTGCAACTGTAGTAGCCGCGGCAAATCAAAAACTGTATGTTAACATGGTAGATGGTTTCATCGGATATGGTCTTAAAAAAGACGTGTATGTGATGGATTGTTCTGACATTGATGATGTAATAGTAATAAGATTAGATGGAACTTGTATTGTAACAAAAGTTCAAGAAAAGGTTTTTGTGGGAAAAGAAATTCTGTATTGTTGCGTATTTAAGAAAAATGATGATCGAAAAGTTTTTAATATTTGCTATGCAGATGGGAAAACAGGAATTACATATGTAAAAAGATTTAAGGTCACTTCGATTACGCGCGACAGGGAATATAAATTAGTTGGCAATCACACTAAATCTAAAATCACCTATTTTTCAGCGAATGAAAATGGGGAAGCTGAAGTTATTCAAATAAGTTTAACGGCAAATTGCACCGCCAAAATCAAACAATTCGATTATGATTTTGCCAAACTGGCGATAAAAGGTAGAGAATCACTCGGGAACATGCTGACCAAATATCCCGTTAGAAAAATCATTCAAAAATCGGCGGGGAAGTCTACTTTGGGAGGGGTAGATATTTGGTATGATCCTACTATTGGCAGGTTAAATAGAGACCATCACGGCAATCATATAGGTAATTTTGAACCTAATGATTACATCTTAGCTATTTATACAAATGGAAACTATGAACTAACTAATTTTGAACTAACCAATCGTTATCCTGCAGATGAAATTTTATATTTAAAGAGGTTTAATAATAAAAATATTATTTCAGCTATATATTATGATGGAATTAATAAATCAACTTATATCAAACGATTCAAATTAGAAACTACAACAATAGACAAAAAGTTTTTATTTATTTCTGATTCAAAAAATTCAAAATTGATCACAGTAACTGATAATTATTCACCGAATATTCAAATCAAACATAAGTCAGATGGAAAAGTGAGTGAAACCAATATTATACCAATTACAAGTATTGTTGATGTTAGAGGGTGGAAAGCCATAGGCAGTAAACTAAATTATTCAAAAATTTTAGATCTACAGTTTATTGATTCAGAAGAAAATGATCCATTAGAATTAATTGAAATTGAAAATCAACCTTTAGGTATTGATGAACAGAATGAATCCGATAAGGTGGAAATTATATCGAATTTAAATCAAAATATTAGTTCAGGTAACGATGAATCACTTGACGAATTAATAAATTCACCAACTCAGGTATCGGAAGAAATTCCTTTAGTAATAATTAACACTGAAACTGTCAATTATAACGAATCTGATTCGAATGAATCTATTGTATCAGCAGAATCCAAAAATGATAATGTATTAGACGATATACCTTTTGACATTAATACGAATGACAATAAAACTGAAGTTCCCATGACAATAAAATCAAAACCTGAAGAGAATTCAAATAATGATCAAAATAATGGAGCTCAATTAGGTTTGTTTTAATGGGAAATTTACCAAGCAACAAAAAAATTCAAAATGCGTGGGCATTTTATGATTGGGCTAATTCTGTGCATTCGTTAACCATTACCTCAGCAATTTTCCCTATTTATTTTCCCATAGCTGCTATAATGGTTGGTTCGGTAACCCCTAATTTGATCCCCATATTTGGAGATTTATTGTTGCCTAACACCGTTATTTACTCATACACAATATCTTTTGCATTTTTAATATTAGCTATACTGGTTCCTATGGTTTCAGGTATTGCAGATTATTTAGGAAATAAAAAAGCGTTTATGCGCTTTTTTTGTTACATGGGTTCATTTAGTTGTATGGCATTGTACTTCTTTACCAAAGGAAGCTATTGGATAGGTACAATTGGTTTTTTATTTTCAATAATTGGATGGGGGGGTAGTATTGTATTTTATAATAGTTTTTTGCCTGAAATAGCTACTAAAGATGAGTATGATCAATTAAGTGCGAAGGGATTTGCATTAGGATATATTGGTAGCGTAATATTATTATTACAAAATTTATCTATGTTGTTATTTCCTAATTTATACGGAAACATACCAAGTGAGTTAGCTAGTAGGATATCTTTTTTATCGGTGGGTATTTGGTGGTTTATTTTTGCACAAATACCTTTTCATTATTTACCAGATAACCATAAACCTAAAAAATTAAGCACAAGTTATCTTACAGGCGGTTTCAAAGAACTAAAAAATGTATTTATAAAATTACGTGATGTAGAATCTATTAAGTTATTTTTAGTTTCTTTTTTTCTATATAACCTCGGAGCGCAGACGGTCATGTATTTAGGCGCTTTATTTGGAAGTCAAGAATTACATTTACCAACTGAGGCTCTGATCATTACCATTCTATTAATTCAAATCGTAGCAATTCCAGGAGCTTTTATATGTTCAGCCATTTCTGAAAAAATGGGAAATGTTTGGGCTCTTATGTTAATTGTAACCATCTGGATTATAATTTGCTGTTTTGCTTATTTTGTGTATGGCCAAATTCAATTTTATGTATTGGCAATGTCAATTGGGTTTGTAATGGGAGGTATTCAAAGTAATAGTAGGTCTAGTTATGCGAAACTATGTCCCAGCAATGAGGAGGATTTGGCATCATTCTTTAGTTTTTATGATGTTTGTGATCGATTAAGTACGGTATTGGGTACATTTTTGTTTGGTATCATTATCCAAATAACAGGAAATATGAGAATGGGCATATTAATTTTAGCCTTATTCTTTTTAACTAGTCTATTATTTTTATATCGTTTAAATGAACGTACCAAGCTAAATGTTTAAGGGTATTATTGATTTGTTGTTGGATGTAACCCATTCTGATGGAATGACAGATAATATCTCCTCCTTTAACGCGTCAATGACCCCTTTTCTGTTGTAATTTTCTGAATATATTAAAGCAATTTCCCGGACTGGAGTATTAAATGGTATTTTAAATATATGCTTTTTAGTAGAATCATTTAAATAATCGACTAGCATGTGTGGAATAATGGTTTGACCTTTTCCGTTTTCAGCTAACCGTAACATGGTTTCCAAACTCCCTGTTTTATAAATTATTTGACTCTCTGAGTTATAATTATTCCTCAAATTACATATTGATGCGATTTGATTACTTAAACAATGTCCTTCTTCTAAAATCCATAATTTTTCAGGAATTATTTGTTGATCAAATTCTCCGTTTTCCAATAAAACGTTGGAATAAAGGAATAATTCTTCAAAAAATAAGGTCAAAGAAGCCATTTCATGATTTGTTTTTGGCACCAATATTCCAATGTCTAATTTACCTTCATTAATTTCATTGTATATATTCTCAGTAGTGGTTTCAAAAATATGTAATTGTAGAGCAGGAAACTTGGTTTTAAAAGAAGATAAAAATTTTGGAATCAAATAAGGAGCAATTGTTGGAATAATTCCTATAGAAACGTCACCAATTACATTTTTATGATACCCTTTGGCATAAATCTGGATAGATTTTTTTTCTTGTATGATTTTTCTTGCAAAGCTAATTATTTCCATTCCTTCTCGGGTGGGTTGTATAGGCTTAATATTTCGATCAAATAAAATAAGGTGAAGTTCAGCTTCTAATTTTTGAATTTGCATGCTTAAGCTAGGTTGCGTAACAAAGCAATATTTAGCGGCTTTTGAAAAACTTTTTTGATCAAATAAAGCTACTATGTATTCTAATTGAGTAATAGTCATAAATATAAGTTTTTGTTATACTAATATAATAAATATAGATTTGATTTATATGAATTTTGTATTGATATTTGAATTTAAATTTTAAATAATTATTTTGTTTTTTTTAACAAGCAATTACTATGGATCATTCTAATCAGGGCGAAGAAGCCAAATGTCCTTACACAGGAGCCTCATCAACAGTTAAACAACCTAGTGCGGGAAGTGGAACAAGAAATACAGATTGGTGGCCTCATCAATTAAGGTTAAATATTTTGAGACAACATTCTCGTTTATCTAATCCGATGGATGAATCTTTTAATTATGCTCAGGAATTTTCGACATTAGATTTAAAGGTTGTTAAAGAGGACATTGTCAACGTATTAACAACTTCTCAAGAGTGGTGGCCGGCTGATTATGGTCATTATGGTCCGTTTATTATTAGAATGGCATGGCATAGTGCAGGTACTTATCGAACTACGGATGGACGTGGTGGTGGGGGTGCTGGAATGCAGAGATTTGCTCCGTTAAATAGTTGGCCTGATAATACAAATCTTGATAAAGCTCGCTTATTATTATGGCCGATCAAAAAGAAGTATGGCCGTAAATTATCTTGGGCAGATTTAATGATTTTAGCTGGAAATTGTGCATTAGAGTCTATGGGCTTTAAAACTTTTGGTTTTTCTGGTGGTAGGGAGGATGTTTGGGAGCCACAGGAAGATATTTATTGGGGAAATGAACGTGTGTGGTTAGATGATAAAAGATATTCTGGGGATCGTGATTTAGAAAATCCATTGGCAGCAGTTCAAATGGGATTAATTTATGTTAACCCAGAGGGCCCCAATGGAAATCCTGATCCAATTGCCTCTGCAAGGGACATTCGTGAGACCTTTGCTAGAATGGCTATGAATGATGAAGAAACTGTAGCTTTAATCGCCGGAGGTCATACTTTTGGTAAAACCCATGGAGCAGCTGATCCAAGTAAGTATGTTGGTAAAGAACCAGCAGCAGCCAGTATCGAAGAACAAGGTTTAGGTTGGAAAAATACTTTAGGATCAGGTAATGGAATTAACACAATTACTTCTGGTTTAGAAGGTGCTTGGACTACAACCCCAACTCAATGGAGTAATAATTATTTTGAAAATTTATTTGGTTTTGATTGGGAATTAACAAAAAGTCCAGCTGGAGCGAATCAATGGAAACCTAAAGGTGGTGCAGGTTCAGGTTCAGTACCTGATGCACATGATGCTTCAATCACACATGCGCCAACCATGTTGACTACAGACTTAGCTTTAAAAGTAGATCCTGCATATGCTAAAGTTTCTAAAAGATTTTATGAAAATCCAGATCTATTTGCAGATGCATTTGCTAGAGCTTGGTTTAAATTAACTCATAGAGATATGGGACCTCGTTCGAGATACCTAGGAGCCGAAGTTCCTACAGAAATATTAATTTGGCAAGATCCTATACCAGCGGCTAGGTTAAAAATTATTGATACTGCTGATATACATTTATTAAAAAATAAAATTCTTTCTTCCGGCTTATCTGTAAGTGAATTAGTTTCTACTGCATGGGCTTCAGCATCTACATTTAGAGGTTCTGATAAACGTGGTGGAGCTAATGGTGGTCGTATCCGATTGGCACCACAGCGGTACTGGGCAGTAAATAATCCAACACAATTATCAAAGGTATTAGATGTTTTAGCGCTTATACAAAAGGAGTTTAATGCTGCAAATCAGGATAAAGAAGTTTCATTGGCAGATTTAGTTGTTTTAGGAGGCTCTGTAGGTATAGAGATGGCTGCTAAAGTTGGAGGGATAGATATTACAGTTCCATTTGTGGCTGGTCGTACGGATGCTTCTCAAGACGAAACAGATGTAGAATCATTTGCAGTATTGGAACCTGTAGCAGACGGATTTAGAAACTATATTAAACCACGAACATTAATATCAGTGGAAGATATGTTAATTGATAAAGCACAATTATTAACTTTAAGCGCTCCTGAATTAACCGTATTAATTGGTGGTTTGCGAGTTTTAAATACAAATTTTGATGGATCAAATCATGGAGTTTTTACAAAAACCCCAGGTGTACTTACAAATGATTTTTTTGTCAATCTAATTGATATGAATACAACTTGGAAAGCCGTTGACGCACACCAATACGTATTCGAAGGTTCAAACCGATCTAATGGCCAAGTTAATTGGTCGGGTACGCGTGTAGATTTAATTTTTGGATCTAATTCAGAATTACGTGCAATCGCTGAAGTTTATGCTTGTGAAGATTCGTTAAATAAATTTATAACTGACTTTGTTGCTGCATGGACTAAAGTTATGAACCTTGATCGATTTGATTTAAAATAATTAACATTTATATTAATTTGTAAAGCTCTATTTAGTTTAAACACTAAATAGAGCTTTTTTATTTTAATATTTTTGCGATGTATTGATTAAGATTAATCCTAAATAATACTAACTCTTTGAAACTTAGCCAACAAACTTGTAACAATTTCATATGACGGATAGATACTTCTCCTGTTTCTCTTTCCTTGTGAATGACGGGAATATTAAATAATTTCTGATTTGTTTTTTTTGCTAACACCGACAAAAATATATTTGGTGCAAACGGTATTGGACTAGGTAAAACTGATAATAATTTTCTCAAAAATGATGTTTTATATAGTCTAAAAGGTATGTTAGCGTCATTAATATAAGTTCCGTAAATGATTAACAATGAAAATTTTAAGATTTTAGTAATAAGTAAGCGAAATGGGTCATCATGCCTAATTTGTCTAAATCCTAGAATGAAATCTGATTGATCTTTTAAATCCCAAAAATGCTTGAAATCAGCTGGTATAAATTGGTCATCTGAGTCTGTTTGAAATATAAAATCAGGGTTCATTTCTACTGCTAATTTATACCCATTTACAACTGCATTTCCATGTCCTCCATTCAATTGATGTTTAGCGATTAAAAACTTATTATTTGAGGCAATTTCATCTAATATAGCTCCTGTGTTATCTTTTGAACCATCATTTATGACCAATATTTTAAAACTTTCGCTTTTTAAAATTTGGGATATTCCTTGTGTCCATAATTCGATCACATTTTCTATACAACCTTCTTCATTGTAGGCAGGGATTACAATTACTAAATTCAATTTATTTAACATTATAACTTGTTTTTAAGTCTATTTATCGGTTGTTCTATATAAAACCAAGAAAAACTGGCTAAACCGATAAGTAAAATGATATTTATTAAAAATTTTAAAATGATAAACTCGGAATTAATTAATTTAAAATAGGAAGAACTATTTGACAAAAAGCCCCATATTGTATTTCCACTTTGGTGATAATAATTAAATACTAAATTATGATATAAATAAATTCCATAAGATATAGATCCTAAATAAACGAAAACTTTATTTTCTAAAAATTTACCTAAAAAATTCGTTTTTTCAAGTAAGGCTTGCGCGATCAAATAAAATGCAAATAACGCTGAAAAAGATCTTTCTAAAACACTAAACCATAAATTATCATAGGTATATTTTGAATAATGCGATAAAAACAAAGATATAAATAAGGTAAAAGTAGTAATTACCAACAAATAATTCTTTTGTGCTATTTTTAAATAAAAATTATAATCGTAATGATAGTAATAAGCTAATAAACCCCCTAGTCCAAAACAATCAATTGCACTTATGGGGTTTACATAAGATATCATCCAAAATTTTTCTTGAATATCATGCGATACAAAAACATAAAAAATTAATCTTGAAAATATCCCTATACTAATCATTATGAAAAACAAAGAGATGTATTTTTTCTTTTTAAAAAATATAATGAAATATGGAAAGATTAAATAATATTGTTCTTCAACCGCTAATGACCATAAATGATCCCAAGTTCCTAGCCATTGCCCTTTTATCATAATATAAATATTAGGGGTATAACTAATAAGCCAAGGCCACAATACTTTCAAATTTGATATATTGAAAATTAGTCCAATGATTAATAATAAAAAATATATCGGGAAAATACGCAATGATCTTCTATAAATAAAGCGAGCGATTTTAGGCCACCCACTAGATTGATTAGTAGTTATTTCGTCCGCATATAAAAATAAAATTCTTGTGATTAAAAAACCACTCAATACAAAGAATATGACTACACCCAAATGACCTAAGGGTATAGGTAAAACTGGCACTAACCAATGATCCAATAAGACTAAAAGTACGGCAATGAACCGGATTCCATTTAATTGCTTAAAGTATACTTCAGTGGATGATTTTGTCATTACAAGGCAAACAATGTGAATTCTACTCTTCTATTTAATTTACGCCTATCTTCATTCATATTATTCATTAAAGGCTTGATACCTCCCCATCCTTTGGTCTGTATTCGATTTTTGGAAATTCCCTTCATGACTAAATAATCTCGAACACTTTCTACACGATTTAAAGATAATTTAAGGTTTTCATTCCAATCTCCTTGATTATCAGTATGTCCTTCCAACAAAATACCATAATCTATGTTTTCCTTCAAGATATTGACAATATTATTTAACTCATCAAAAGTCTCAGGTAAAATTTCGAATTTACTTTGTTCAAAATTTATTATTGGTAAATTATATTGTTTATCCAATCGTAAAGGTAATAGATTAATATTTTTATTTATTGATTTGTATGAAGCCTCTTTTGTAAAATTGTATCGTTCTACTTTTGAAATAAATCCTTTCGATTTAACTTCGATCGTAAATGGATATTTAGTTGGCCACATAAACTCAAAGTCTCCATTATATGGATCAAATTCCAGAAATAAAGAGTCTTTTGAAGCCAATGATTTAATTAGTATTTTTCCTTCAATCATTTCTTTAGTCTCCTCATTGAAAATCTTTCCTGAAAATTGCAATAAAGTCAATGGTTTAATTTTGGCTGGTATTTTTATGCGGTAAATGTCCTCAGCCCCAATTGAATTTTCTACTGAACTAAAATATGCGTAATCCCCTTGAGCCGCTACTGAAAAATAACCATCCCATTGTTGTGTATTAATTATAGGCCCGAGGTTTTCAGGTATCGACCAATTTAACCAGGTGTCATCTAATCTTCTAGTTAAAAATATGTCATTACTACCATAACCTACATGCCCACTCGATGAAAAATACATTGTTACTCCATCAGGAGCTATAAATGGGGTACTTTCTGATTCTCCTGTATTTACTTTATTGCCTATGTTTTTAGGCTCTGTCCATCGATCATCAGTTCGAAGGAAAGATACATAAATATCCTTTCCTCCATATGAATCTTTCATTTCTGTAGTCATTAATAAAACTTTTCCATTGGGAGCAAGTGTATATTCCGAAAACTCAGATTTGTTCTTAAAATTAAGAATCTGTAAAGGCTTTGGAAAGCTAAAATCACCAGTTCTTAGTAAATATGAAACAGAAACGCCCTTTTCCATTTTACCATCTTTTCCATACACATTATTTAATAAAATTGTTTTTCCATTTAACGAAATCCCACAAACTGCATTATTTTCCTCATTATTGATTGGCCGACTAAAAAGTTCGGCTTTACTCCAAGAATTATCATCTTTTAACCTAGAAAACCAAATATCTTGATTTTTTTCTTTTCCAAGATTATCGGGATGTTTCCAACGAGTAAAATATAGTTTTTTGCCATCCGGGCTTACTACTGGGCATATTTCATTATAAATTGAGTTGATAGCCGGTCCCATATTTTCTTTAAAATAGGTAGCATTAGGTTCCTCATGTAATTTTATACTTTCTTCGATGGGGACATCAGATTCAGATATTGCTACAGCATCTATTTGAGAAAATCCAATAACTCGATTAGAGTTAAAAGCAATTTTTATTGCTCTAACTTTAAATGAAGTCAGTTTTGATAGATTTACATACGTTATTTGACCACTACTCTTTGCATATCCATTGACTAATTCTTTTAAAGTGTATATTTTATTGTTTTCATCTAGTGCGTCAATTTTTACTATGCTACCTGCCCCAAAGTTTTCAAAAATAGCTACCTGTTTGATATTTTGTGTAGTATCAAAACCTACAATAATATATTCACCCGTTGGGTTGTCTGGAGTTAATGATTGCCAGGCGCTAGGGCTATTTGCAAATTTTGGATACTTACTTGGCCTACCAAGTGCATGAATTGCTTTATATTCATTTCCTAACAAAGGGTCTGAATATTCACTAGAAACTGAAATTATTTTAGATGCCCATTGTACTTTTTGAGCAAAATTTTTATGTGCTAAGAAAAAGCAGAAAAATAATAAGAGTATTATTTTTATAAATTTCATTTATACCTTATTCTCCAAGTTTTAACAAATCGGAAATTGTAGATTTAGGATTTTTTGATTTAAAAATAAAATTGCCAGCTACTAATACATTTGCTCCTGCTAGAATTAAATCTGTGGCATTTGAACTGGACACACCACCATCAATCTCTATTTTAAGATTCTTATTTCCAGATTTATCAGCTAACGCTTTGACATCTTTTGTTTTTTGAATACTATTGGGTATAAATTCTTGACCTCCAAAACCGGGATTAACGGACATAATTAAGATTAAATCGGCAAGACCTATGATATCATTTAATACCGATACAGGGGTACCCGGATTAATGGCTATCCCTGCTTGACATCCTAGTATTTTTATTTCTTGAATTGTTCTATGAATATGAGTACATGCCTCATAATGAACCGTTATTAAATTTGCTCCCGCTTCCTTAAATTTTGTTAAATATCTTTCTGGCTTTTCGATCATCAAATGAACATCTAAAAACTTTTCAGAAATTTTATGTATGGTTTCTAAAACAGGGAACCCGAAAGAAATATTTGGAACAAACATTCCATCCATAATATCTATATGTATCCATTGGGCATCTGATTGATTTAGCATGGCTATTTCAGAACCTAAATTTGAGAAATCAGCAGATAATACTGATGGGGCGATAATCAAATTTTCCATAGTACAAAGGTATGAAAATAATTTACTAAGGTATATTTCTATGGGTATTCCCATTAACTTTATAAAATATATTTTTTAATATGGATATTAGAAAACGAATGGATGAGCTTATTAATCTAATTAATAAGTATAATGAGGCATACTATCAGAATCACAAAAGCCTTATTTCTGATTTTGACTTTGACCAACTTTTAAAAGAGCTACAAAGGTTAGAAGATGAAAATCCTTTATTTGCATTATTGGATAGCCCAACCAAAAAAGTGGGAGGGACAATAACCAAGCAATTTAAAAGCGTTACCCATAGATTCCCTATGCTTTCGTTGGGGAATACCTACAGTGAAAATGATCTTAAAGAGTTTGATGCACGGATAAAAAAAGTTTTGGGGGATGAAGAATATGAATATATATGTGAATTGAAATTTGATGGGGTCGCCCTATCATTTTGGTACGAAAATGGAAAATTAATTAAAGGGGTGACCCGTGGAGACGGAACTAGGGGAGATGATATAACTAATAATGTTAAAACTATAAAGTCAATTCCTCATTTCATTAGTAATAACACGCTTCCTGTCGAATTTGAATTACGAGGGGAAGGATTCATGCCTAATCATATATTTGAACAAATTAATCATGAAAGAAATATAGCTGGAGAACCATTACTGGCTAATCCTAGAAATTCAGCATCTGGTACATTTAAAATGCAAGATTCAGCTGTGGTAGCGCAGCGGAATTTAGATTGTTATATTTATGCTTATTTAGGATTTGATAATCCTTTTCAAACGCATGAAGAAAGTTTACTTAAACTATCTGAATTAGGGTTTCCAATAAGTCCAACTTGGAAAAAATGTGCTAATATAGATTCCGTTCTAGCTTATATAGACAAATGGGCAACAAAAAGAAATGAATTACCCCTTAATACAGATGGAATAGTTATCAAAATAAATGATTTTGGCCAACAAGAAAGACTTGGGTTTACTGCAAAATCACCTAGATGGGCCATATCATTTAAATATCCATCAGAAATAGCTAAGACCGAAATTTTGAGCATTAGTTATCAAGTTGGTAGAACGGGAAATATTACACCAGTGGCTAATTTAAATCCTGTTTATTTAGCTGGAACCATGATTAAACGTGCTTCAATTCACAACGCTAATGAAATGAATCGTTTGGACTTATATGAAGGTGATATCGTGATGGTTGAAAAAGGGGGAGAAATAATCCCTAAAATTACAGGTGTTGATGTGTCACTCAGAAACCCTGAAAAATCAAAATTCATGTTTCCTATAAATTGTCCTGATTGCCAAAGCGAATTAGTAAGATTAGAAGGTGAAGCAAATCATTATTGCATGAATGATTCAATGTGCCCAACACAAATAAAAGGCAAAATTGAACATTTCATTCAGCGCAAAGCTTTAAACATAGAAAATTTAGGAGTTGAAACAATAGATCTGCTCTTTGAAAAATCATTAATTAGAGATTCAAGTGATTTGTATTCACTTACAAATATTGATTTAATAGGTCTAGAAGGATTTCAATCAAAATCTATTCAAAATATACTAAGCTCAATTGAAAAATCTAAAACAATTCCATTCCGAAGAGTTTTATTTGGATTAGGAATAAGGCACGTCGGGGCTACGATAGCTGAAAAATTAGTTATAGAATTTAAATCAATTAAAAATTTAATGGCAGCAAGCTATGAAGAATTAATAGCAGTTCCTGAAATTGGAGATCGAATAGCTTTAAGCATCATTTCCTTTTTTAATAAATCTGAAAACTTAGAATTAATTGAGCGTTTAGAGAATTATAATGTACAGTTAAGCGAAGAAATTTTAGAACAAGAAAAAGAAAGTGCAAGTTTAGAAGGTAAAAGTTTCGTAATTTCAGGTGTTTTTAAGAATTTTGATCGCGATGGCTTGAGAGATAAAATTGTAGTGAACGGAGGAAAAGTAGTTTCTAGCATATCAGCTAAATTAGATTATTTAATTGCCGGCGATAACATGGGACCATCAAAATTAGAAAAGGCAAATCAACTATCGATAAAAATAATAAATGAAGAGGAGTTTTTAAATCTTCTTAACTAATATGCGAATTAATAATTTACCCAAATTTCATGGAGTTGCACCCGCTTTAGTTACTCCTATGCTTCAGGACAGAAGTATTGATTGGAAATCTTTGAAGTCATTAATTAATCATGTAAGCCAAGGTGGCGTGGATTATTTAGTTGTTCAAGGTACTACTGGTGAGTCAGCTACCACAACATCGGATGAAAAGAAAAAAATAATAGAGACGATCAAAGAAGCAAACGCTGATCATTTACCTATAGTTTATGGAATAGGAGGGAATAATACGGAGTCACTATTAACACAAATTAAAAGTACAGCATTTGATGGTATTGATGCCATATTATCTGTAGCGCCTTATTATAACAAACCCAGTGCAAGAGGCGTAATAGATCATTTTGTGTCAATTGCTGATACTTGTCCTGTACCTGTTATTTTATACAATATTCCTGGCAGAACAGGAATCAATTTATCACCTGAAACAGTTTTAAGATTGGCTGAACATCCGAATATTATTGGAATTAAAGAAGCCTCATGCATTATTGAACAATGTATCGAAATCGCATTTAACAAACCCAATGACTTTTTATTAATTTCTGGGGATGATGTACAAGCCGTTCCCATTATCTCTATTGGTGGGGTGGGAGTCATGTCAGTAATTGCTAATGCATTACCAAAGAAATTTTCAGAAATGATTCATTTAGCTTTAAATGGGGATTTTGGATCAGCTCAAATAATACTAGGTCATTTTTTAGCTATAGATCCATATTTATATGAAGAAGGCAACCCAGTTGGTGTTAAGTTAATACTAGAAAATTTAGGTTTAATGCAATCCCAAGTTAGAAGACCATTAGCCGTAGGTTCAGAGGAGTTAAGGAATAAATTAGTTAATCGTTGTAAACAAGAAAAATTAATCTAAATATGTTTGTTCACGTTGTAAATTTTTGGTTAAAAAAGTCATTAAATGCTGATGAAGTTAGCTTTTTCGAAAAAGAAGTTAAGTTATTGTCTAAGATTAAGACCATTGGAACTTTTCATGTAGGTATACCTGCCAATACAGATCGTCCTGTCATCGATCGATCTTACAGTTATTGTTTGTTAACAACCTTTGAAGATGAGTCAGGACATGATTTTTATCAAGTAGCACCCGAACATTTAGAATTCATTAAAAATTGTGCCCATCTTTGGGAAAAAGTAACTATATATGACTCTGAAACCGTATAATTTCAAATTTCTATCCTTAATTTTGATCATTGGTTTATCATTTTCATGTAAAAATCAACTTAAACAGAATACATATTATAGCCCTAATTACAAAGATGGCTCTATAGAAAGACATGATGGCTTAGGATTTGAAATTCCTCGAAAATATGAAATAGACGTTGTTTATTTTAATGAGTCTCCTAAACAAAATTTCGAAGTGATAGAACCGCTTAGTATCACACAAGAAATTCCACTGGAAGAAAAACAAACACAGAACGGTAAAATGCTTTACCGTGGAAATCATCAAATAGAGAAACAAAATCTTTTAAACAAAATGATTGAATCTGCTTTAGCGCTCGGCGCAAGTGCTTTAATCGATGTTAAATATCAAGTATTTAGTACGAGTACAACTACTGGATATACTTTTACGGGTAAAGCGGTTCGTTACGTGTTGAAATAAGATTTAAAATCTCGACATTTGAAATAAGAACTTGACCCCGAGATTTCAAAAATTCAATATCAATATTTTTTATTTTTTTCTGTTTAAAAGGAACAATCCTTTTATTTCCTATTGTCTGACAGATTATTTCTTGCGAAGCACCATTTTCTTCAGTCAACTTTACCTTAAACTGAATGATCCTTTGTCCCAAAAATATAGGCTCCTGGATTAAAATTGCGTTCATCAATTTTGGGGACTGTAATTTTATGCTAATTACCGGGGTTTGATCCGTGTTTTTAGCAGCCCAAAAAGTTTTTGAATTTTGATCATTCAAATAGGATGTAAAATTATTTGAATAGTTTGATGAGGTAACAATTTGATCGTTTTTATCCAATAAATTAACTAAACCCTTATCTCTTAATTGCTTAAACCCCATCATGGAAGTTGAGTCATTAGGATGTATAAGCCCTCTTCGATCAACAGGTATGTTTAACAATAAATTAGAATTTCTACCAACAGAAGCCACATAAATCTTCATTAAAGAATCGGGCGTTTTTACCTTTAAATCTTGATCAGCATGATAATACCAACCTGGTCTTATAGAAACATCTACCTCTGGTGCAACCCAATGAGTACCACTTTGTTGACCATTTCGATATAATTCAAATTTAGGAAATCCAGGATAAATTTCATCTCGATTAATCGGACTCCAAGTATTATCATAGGCATAACCGCGCTCATTGCCAACCCAACGAATGTCAGGGCCAGAATCAGAAAATTGAATTGCATTAGGCTGGTATTTTATTACCGTATTATTAAACAGTGGCCAATTATAAATTTGTTTTTTCCCATTGGGTCCTTCACCATTTGCCCCATCATACCAAAATTCAAAAATAGGTCCATAATTAGTTAATAACTCCTTCTGCATTTCTGCGTAAATCAAATTATATTTTTCTGTACCATAATCAGGATGGTTTCTGTCCCATGGGGAAAGGTAAATCCCCATTTTGATCCCATATCTTTTACATGCCTCTGATAATTCTTTGACCACATCGCCATGACCATTTTTCCAGTTTGATTTTGCTACAGTATGTTGCGTAAATTTAGAAGGGTACAAAGCAAAACCGTCATGATGCTTAACAGTTAAAATTAAACCTTTCATTCCTGCATTTTTGGCGATTCTTGCCCATTGATTGCAATCTAAATCAGTAGGATTAAAATTTAGTGGATTTTCTTGCCCTTCTCCCCATTCCAAATTGGTAAACGTATTCATATTGAAATGAATAAATCCATAATATTCCAAAGCTTGCCATTCTATTTGCTTTTTACTTGGTATGGGATTAACCACTGAAATATTTTGGGCTATTACGAACAAATTCATTAATAATAAGGTGGAAATAATGAATGTTTTTTTCATTTGAAAAATTTTAGAATAGAGAATAATAGGAAAAAACTTGGACTAAAACTACAAAAATAAAATCCTTAGAATTTAAAATTAAAAAAAAAAGAAGGTATATTGAAAGTGTTTTATCCTTTTAAATAAAAATACAATCCTATGGCATTACCTACCTATGAAAATGAAAATTTAAACGTATCCCAATCGACAAAAACAAACTATCTTATTCCATTTAGTTTAGTTACTAGTTTGTTTTTTCTTTGGGGCTTAGCCAATAGTTTAAACGGTACATTAGTTAAACAGTTTCAAACTGCTCTTGATTTACAACGCTGGCAAGCGAATATTGTCGAAACCGCATTCTATCTTGGATATTTTATAATGGCACTGCCTGCTGGATATGTCATGAAAAAACTAGGCTATAAAATGGGAATATTAATTGGATTGATATTATATGCAGCAGGTGCATTTTTATTTTATCCTGCTGCAGAAATTAGATTATATTCATTCTTCTTAGCGGCCTTATTTTTAATTGCCAGTGGTATCGCATTTTTGGAAACTGCTGCTAATTTATATGTAACCGTCTTAGGAGATCCTAAATCAGGTGATTTTAGATTAAATTTTGCTCAATCGTTCAATGGTATTAGCATAATTTTAGGACCGGTCATTGGAGGTTTTTTTATATTTTCTGATAAAGAATATAGTCGTGAATTGCTAAATAGTCTTCCTGCAGCTGAAGCAGAGGCAATACGCATTTCCCAAGCTAATTCAGTTCAATTACCATATTTAATCATTGGTGGCATCGTGGCCATTGTGGCCATATTATTTGCCATTACTAAAATGCCTGAAGTGACAGAGGCAACTAATAAAGTTGTCTCGCAAACTAAAATAACCATTGCTAGCTTGTTAAAGAACAGACATTTGACATTGGGTATCCTCGCTCAATTTTGCAATGTTGGTGCGCAAGTATCATTATGGGGAAATTTTGTTGATTTAAAAATTGATTTAGCCAGTGATACTAATTTATGGATTGTCCAGAAAATTTATCAAACCACTAGTGAGATGTCTCCAACGCAAATTGCTAGTTTTCATGCTTCATTTGCCTTTGTACTTTTCATGTTTGGTCGATTTATTGGAACCTATTATATGAGCAAAAATGATTCAAATAAGGTATTAGGAATTTATTCCTTAGGAGCTGTAATTTCAATCTTAATCTCCATTTTTGGAGGAGGTGTATTTGCTTTAGTTGCTTTAATGATGGTTTATTTCTTTCAATCAATTATGTTTCCAACTATATTTGCACTTGCATGTAAAGATTTAGGGGAAGGTTCGAAATTAGCTTCTTCATTAATTATTATGTCCATTGTAGGTGGTGCTATTATTCCGCCTATCACTGCGGCGCTATTTAAAATAAGTACTCCGGTAGCTCTTATAGTCCCTTTATTATGCTTTATATATATTGTATTTTATTCCTATAATGGATACAAACTGCCCATCAAAAACATATAATGAAGAGATACATTCTATTTTTAGATTTAGTTAATGACGAAAAATTAATTTCTGAATATATTAATTACCATAAAAATATTCCCTTAGCTATTAAAAATAGTATTTTTGACTCGGGAATAACTTCCATGGAAATTTTCAGATTTAATGACCGATTGGCCATGGAAATTATAGCTAATGCAGATTTTAGCTTTGAATTTAAAAGTGAATTAGATACAAATAATCCCAAAGTAATAGCTTGGGAAAAACTGATGTCTACTTTTCAAAAAAGGATTCCAGGTACTCCTGAGAATTCAAAGTGGGTTTTAGCAGAGAATATTTTTAAATTATAAATAATGATTACAAAAAGAAAAACTTTTTTACAAATTAATGATGTTGACAATTTGTTAGTCGCATTACAGAATCTAAAAAAGGGCACCGAAATTATTCATAATGGCAACAGCATTGTTTTACAAGATGATATTGATGCTAAGCATAAATTTACTACTGAAGCAATACCTGTAAATGGAGAAGCGATCATGTATGGTGTTTTGGTGGGAATGGCTAAACAAGCGATTCCCAAAGGTGGATTAGTACATACGTTTAATCTTCACCACGCATCACAAGAGTTTAAAGGTAAAATAAAAGATTACCACTGGACTCCGCCGAAAGTAGATCAATGGAAAGATTTAACTTTCAATGGATATCATAGGTCTGATGGCCAGGTGGGAACTCAAAACTTTTGGCTCGTCATACCTTTAGTATTTTGTGAAAATAGAAATATTGAATTATTGAAAAATGCTTTTATAAATGGACTAGGTTTCCAAAAAAATGATCCATTTACGGAGCAGGTTGTTATCTTAAAAAATCAAATCCAAAATGGGGAAGAATTAAAGCTACCAGAATTTAATAAGTCAAAGAAAACAACCTTAATTCATAAAAGTGATTTATTTAAAAATATCGACGGAATTAAATTTTTAACCCATGAAAGTGGATGCGGAGAGAATAAAGATGAATCCGACAATTTATGTTCTTTATTAGCAGGATATTGTTTAAACCCCAATGTAGGGGGAATTACACTATTAAGTTTGGGTTGTCAAAATTCTCAGATCAGCTTATTCCAACAAAAATTAAAAGAAAAAGATCCTAATTTTTCTAAACCCCTCTATATTTTTGAGCAACAGCAAGATGAAGGAAGTGGAGTGGAACAAATGCTAAGTGAGGTAATTCATAAAACGTTTGAAGGATTAATTGAAATTAACAAATATCAAAGAAGTCCTGCTCCATTATCTAAATTAAGAGTAGGAGTCAAATGTGGTGGTTCTGATGGCTTTTCAGGTATTTCAGCAAATCCAGCCATTGGGCATACTGCTGATTTAATTGTCGCATTGGGTGGAACGGTGATGATTGCAGAATTTCCTGAGTTATGTGGGGTGGAACAAGAGCTTCAAAATAGATCTATTAATAGTCAAGTAGCAGAGGATTTTGGTTCAATGATGCGTGAATATGCTAAAAGGGCCGCTGCAGTTGGAGCTGGTTTTGACATGAATCCTTCTCCAGGGAATATAAAAGATGGCTTAATTACGGATGCCATTAAGTCAGCTGGCGCAGCTAAAAAAGCAGGTTCTTCCCCTATTCAAGCATCTGTGGGCTATGGTCAATATGTGGTTAAAAGTGGATTGAATTTAGTTTGTACACCGGGAAATGATGTATTAGCTACTACTGGAATGGCAGGTGCAGGAGCTACTATTCAATTATTTACGACGGGGTTAGGGACGCCAACAGGTAACCCTATTTGTCCTATGGTTAAATTATCCACAAATACTAGGTTGGCTGAAAAGTTGCCTGAAATTATTGATATAGACTGTGGACCCATTATTTCTGGTGATAAATCGGTTGAAGCAATAGGTGAAGAAGTTTTAAATTACATCATAAAATTAGCTTCAGGAGAAATAAATACTAAAGCTATGGATTTAGGTCAGGATGATTTTATGTTTTGGAGAAGGGGAGTTAAATTATAATAGGATTCTATGATTTTTTCACTAGAAAATAAAGTCGCAATAATTACGGGAGGAAGTTCCGGAATTGGCAGAGCAATATCCATACTATTTGCCCAGCAAGGAGCAGAGGTACACATCTTTGATTTAAAAAGTACTTTAAGCGATGATACTATATTAGAGGTCCAACAATTCAACCAAGATTCTGCATTTCATTCAGTTGATATTACCAATGAACAATTAGTTTTAAGTGAAATTAATTCACTCAAAAAAATTGATATACTCATCAATAATGCGGGGATAGCTCAAATCGGAAATGTTGAAAATACGAGTTCAGAAGACTTTCAAAAAATCTTTGATGTGAACGTAAAAGGGGCATTTAATTGTATTAAAGCAGTTATCCCCCTGATGGTTAAAAATAGCTTAGGAGTAATTTTAAATATGGCCTCTGTAGCTTCGTCTGTTGGTATACCTGATAGGTTTGGATATTCGATGACAAAAGGTGCCATTAAATCCATGACTCAATCCATTGCAAAAGATTATATTTCAAAGGGAATTAGATGCAATTGTATTTCTCCCGCAAGAGTTCATACACCATTTGTAGATGGATTCATACAGAAAAATTATCCGAATAATCAAAAAGAAATGTTCGAAAAGTTATCAGCTTCTCAACCTATAGGAAGAATGGCTAAACCAATAGAGATAGCACATTTGGCCTTATTTTTATGTTCAGACGAAGCGTCCTTTGCAACAGGTTGCGACTACCCACTAGATGGTGGATTTTTATACTTAAACAATTAATTAAAATGAAAACTAAAATTATTTTCTCTTTCTTGATCTTATCTACTTTATTTTCATTTAAAGCAGATAATCCTATTAAAATCTTATTTTTTGGTGATTCCATCACTCAAGCTGGTGTAGGTAAAACAGGATATATAACCAAAATGGCCGAAATGTTATCTTCAAAAGGCTTATCAGGAAAATATGAATTGATTGGAGCTGGCATTGGTGGGAACAAAATTTATGATTTATACTTACGACACGAAGAGGATGTTATTGCGAAAAAGCCCAATATTGTTGTAATCTATATTGGTATTAATGATGTATGGCATAAAACTTCCTCTAGAACCGGAACAGATTATGACAAGTTTGAAAAGTTTTATCATGCTTTAATTCAAAGGATACAAAAATCTGGAAGTCAAGTAGTTATCTGCACACCTACATTGATTGGTGAGAAGTTTGACGGAACCAATGAAAATGATGGAGACTTAAATTATTTTTCAACAGTTATTAGTAAAATTGCTCAAGATGAAAAATGTAAACTGATCGATTTACGAAAATCATTTATTGAATATGAAACTAAATTCAATACAGAAAACAAACCATTAGGTATCTTAACCTCTGACCGAGTTCACTTAAATGAAGCTGGAAATATTTTCTTAGCTGAAGTAATGTGGGACATTTTGAAAGATATAAAATAATTAATATGAAATTAGTTAGAATAGGAAAGGTAAATCAAGAGAAACCTGCTGTGTTAATTGATGGGAAATATTTCGATGTTTCTGAATTTGTCAGTGATTACAACGAAACTTTTTTTGAGAATGGTGGCTTACAATCATTAGAAAATATTGTAAAGAATAAAGAATTAAAAGAAATTAAACTGCCTGAAAGAATCGGATCATGTGTTGCTCGACCTTCAAAAATCATATGTGTCGGCTTAAATTATATAGACCACGCAAAAGAAACATGTGCTGATATTCCCAAAGAGCCCATATTATTTTTTAAAAGCACCACTGCATTAAACGGCCCCTTCGATGACGTAATTATTCCCAAAAACTCAACTAAAACGGATTGGGAGGTAGAATTAGCTATTGTTATCGGAAAAAAAGCTCAATATGTGTCTGAAAAGGAAGCATACTCTTATGTAGCAGGATATTGTTTACATAACGACTATTCAGAAAGAGAATTTCAATTGGAAAGGGGAGGTAATTGGTCAAAAGGGAAGGGTTGTGATACATTTGCACCTTTAGGACCATTTTTGGCTACCCAAGATGAAATAAAGGATGTTCATAATTTAAATATGTGGTTAGATGTCAATGGTAAGAGATATCAAGTGAGCAATACGAATCAGTTAATATTCAATGTACCTCAGGTTGTTTCATATATTTCACAATTTATGACTCTGCTTCCAGGTGATGTGATTAGTACAGGTACTCCACATGGAGTTGGTCTGGGTCTAAAACCACCTGTATTTTTGAATCCAGGTGATTGTGTAAGGCTAGGAATGGATTATTTAGGTGAACAGAAACAACAATTAGTAGCTTATTCGTAATGATTGACTCTCATCAGCATTTTTGGACATATAATGTAAATAGAGATGTTTGGATTACGGAGGATATGGGAAGAATTCGCCAAAATTTCTATCCCGGCGATGCTTCAAATTTGTTTTTAGAAAATGGCATAAATGGTTGTGTGGCTGTTCAAGCAGATTCGTCTGAAGATGAAACCATATTTTTAATTTCAATAGCGGAACAATCTGAATTTATAAAAGGTGTGGTTGGCTGGGTAGATTTGCAATCAAAAAATGTTGAAAATAGATTAACTTATTTTTCACAATTTGAGCAAATTGTGGGTTTCAGGCATGTCGTACAGGCAGAAAAGGACCCTAATTTTTTATCAAGAACCGATTTTTTAAAAGGCGTTCAATTATTGGAGACTTTTGATTTTTCATATGACTTATTAATTTATTCAAATCAACTATATGCGGGTATTGAATTTTGCAAAAAAAATGCGAATCAGAGAATCGTTCTAGATCATTTGGCTAAACCTCCTATTAGAACAGGTAATGTATCAGAATGGAAAAAGTATATCGCAGAATTTAAAAATTTAACGCATGTCTCAGCAAAAATTTCAGGATTAATAACTGAAGCAGAATGGTATGCTTGGGATGAAAAAGATATAATAAATATCATAGAAGTAGCTTTAGAGGTGTTTGGCCCTGATCGCTTAATGTTTGGAACTGATTATCCGGTTGTATTGGTGGCTGAAGAATTATCAACTTGGATTCATACTTTTAAGAAATCCATTGCTCAATTATCCTCTGACGAAATTAGAAAAATAACGATAGATAATTGCCTAAAATTTTACAAAATAGAATTATCATGAATTTAGGATTAAAAGAGAAGGTTATCATTGTAACTGGTGGTGCAAAGGGTATCGGTGAGGGAATAAGTGAAAGTTTAGCACTAGAAAGTGCTATGGTTGCGATTATTGGTCGTAATGAACAAGATAACTTAAGATGCATTGAAAAAATTCAAGCCACAGGAGGTCAAGCGTTTTCATTTGTTGCCGAATTAAGTGATCCAAATCAATGCAAGAGAGTTATTGATGAGGTTTATACCAAATTTGGAAGAATTGATGGATTGGTTAACAATGCAGGAGTTAACGATGGAGTAGGCTTAGCTAATGGCACCTATGAGAAATTCCTTCAATCATTACATTCTAATTTAATT
>Ga0114958_10000983_pt1 | contig 23361 bp, 20 predicted proteins | sample C_130208_EF_Meta_FD_89577 | JGI IMG/M metagenome (GOLD analysis project Ga0114958, IMG submission 89577) | Freshwater microbial communities from Lake Croche, Canada to study carbon cycling - C_130208_EF_MetaG | ecosystem: Environmental > Aquatic > Freshwater > Lake | place: Lake Croche, Canada... | reverse complement strand
TTTTTTTTTTTTTTTTTTTTTTTTTTTTTTTTTTTTTTTTTTTTTTTTTTTTTTTTTTTTTTTTTTTTTTTTTTTTTTTTTTTTTTTTTTTTTTCAGAATTACTTGCTGCAGTAGCAATTGAAAAAGCAACTCCTTCTCTAATAGGACTCCAAGATAAGCTACGAGCAACTGGAGGTGATGTTACTTTTTGTTCTAATTGTTCTTTTTTATTATTGTTATTTTGAGTAGTTTCTTCTGCAGCTGCAGCTAAGAAAGCAAGTTCATTTCTTTTTTCTATTTCTTTATTTTGTAATTCTTGAGCATACTTTTCATCTTCTTTAATTTGTTTTATATTTTCTTTTCGTTTTGAATGATCAGTAAATCCACCTGTGTCTTCGGTATTTTCACTTGTGTCTTCGGTATTTTCACTTGTGTTTTCGGTATATTCAATTACAAATCCAATTGCGCTGCCACCGCCTTCTCGATTAGACTCAATTGATGAATCTACTGAACTGTACTCTGCAGCCCAATCTTGTTCAGATGCTTTTAATTCTGTCTTTTTTATTTCTGTCTCTTCTAATACTGCAAACATATTTGCATTAGTATTGCTACTAGTAACCGTATTTTTGCTATTAGTAGCCTTAGTAGCCTTAGTGCTAATAGCAGCTGCCTTTTTGAACATGTTTTACTTAAAACTGCTTACAATACTCGACTTAATAATATATTTAATGTGTATCATTTCTTAACCAATAGGTTGCATAATATAAAAATTTCAATTTTTTCTATTCATCAAACATGTCTAATAAAGAAATATCATAATGTTTATCTATTTTGTCTTTTTTACAAGTTAAATCTAATGGTACAATACCAGTAATAGTATCTCTTTTTAAGTTACTCCATCTATTATCATCCATTAATTGATAAGTAACATTATTTTTAGATTTGCTATTTTTTTTAATAATTAGTCCATATTGTGCATTAATTATGCTATTAACATATTTTAATTTATCTTTAAAGTCCATATCAGTCAATACTCTATTATATTGTTTCAAATTAAATTTAAATGCTATTTCTTTTTTATACTGTTCTGCATAATTTATACAATCTGTTAATTTTGTTTCTAATTCTATTAAATCGATTGTAATTGTTTGATTATTAATATCAAAACCACATAATTTAATAATATTCGTTGCATACCAATGATTTGTCCAAATATTTTTAGTCGTAAAATCTAAATAACAATTGCTTATCCACTTATCCGCTAAAATATTTTCTTTCATTATTTCTAGTTTTTCTTCAGTTGTCTGTTCAACACTATTCATTATATTAACTAAATTAAAATACCATTTCATTTTATCTCTTGTATTATATTCTTCCACTAAATCATTCGTTAATTCACCATTTAATGCACCATTTAATGCACTATTTAATTCACTATTTAATTCACTGCTTGATTCTGTATTATTTGAATTAATATTATAACACTTTCTAAAATTATATCTTTGAATGCAATGTATATCTTTTTCTTCTAAATATTCGTCTTTTTGCTTAATTAATGATATATATTCTTCCTTTGTAATATCTTTTGCCTCTAATATTCCATTTATATTAACCTCTTTCTCTTTATTTTCTCTAGTATTCTTAATTTCTTTCATTGAATCAATTATTTCCTTGTTTGATTCTTCATATTCTAAAAATGAAAAATTATATTTTTTAAATTTTGCATATCCATAAAATGTTGCCGAAAAATTTAATTTATTTTCTATACTTTCCCATGAATTTCTTACAAATAAATCATAATTTGGATCATTTTTATATGGATATATTAATACTCTGTCTATACTTGTTTTTTCTTCCTCACCATCCATTATCGTATTCACTATTTTTTCTACTTTCTTACAAACAATATTATTATGCAACTCATAATGTGTTAAATAATAATCTGAACATAATATCTGCTCTATATCTTCATACTTTAATGTATCATCTGTTATACAATATTCTTTATATAATGACATTGCAATATAAATACTCTTATTTTTTGGTTCTCTTACTCGATGTAACATCTGACAAAATTCTTGAGCACCTAATGAATTTTCACAACCATATCCATAAATAGAATCAAAATAATTTGGAATATCAAATGATACACCCATACATACCGATGGGGTATATATCACAATATCATATTCCTGCCATGTTTTATTAACATTTAATAAATTATTTGTCTTTTCCAAGTCATCAGTTTCTTTATGAATTAATAATACCTTTTTTTCCGGAAAATCTAGCTCAATTTTAGTTTTTAAATCTTTTGCCTTATTGTTCGATGCCATCGGAATAACAACCTTTTCATTTCTATCTATTGCCTCCAATACTTTTTTTATCCAATCATTATATCTCAAACTTATTATGTTATACTCACTAAATGGCATATAGTTATTAATTATTAATTTACAATCCTTATCACTTATATTCAATATATTTTTATAATAATTCATACATCTATCTGATAAATCTGCATCCATTATAATTACTTTGTCTGCATCTGTTACTCGCATCTCTAAATGAGAAATTATAATATTTGATTTTGGATTTTTAACAAAATGCGATGAAGTTGTATATCTAGCTAAACTTTCACATTCATCAATTATAACATAATCATACTTATCCTTTGCTAATCTCCCTAACGAATCTAATTGACATATGATTTTATTTGCATATATATCTGAATCTGCTATCTCCGAATATAATCTAAATCCAAATAATTTTAAATCTCCTAATAGTTTTGCTGCAAATGTTCTCCTTGATGAAACAAATAACATTGTTGTATCTGCATTTACTAAATTATTTTTTGAATCAAATAAATATTTAAATAAATTTGACGTTTTGCCAGTTCCTTTTTCTGATTGAATACATAATAATCTAGTATTACATTTTTCAAAGATTTCTTTTTCTAATTTTGGTTGATTTAAAATAATAGTGTTTTCAATATTTTTAATTTCTATTTTTTTTTCTGGATAATCCATTATAATTTGTTGAAAACTTTTTTTAACATTTTTATAAATATTAACATTGCCTTCATCTTTAGCCCATTTTATTAAAGTTCCTACCGATATTTTTGATTTATTTGTTTTAAAAGAATTCCACTTTGTAACCATTTCTGATTCTTTATATTTTTCACTTTTACTACTCCATTTATTCCATAAATCAAAATATGAACTTTCTTCATTAGATATAGAATATAAAATCATACCAACTCTAATCCATTTTTCATAATCATTACAATAATATTCTGGTAATTGATATAAAATTTCTTCAATATTAATATTTGTAATATTATTAACATTGTTTTCTGGTAATATTTTTAACTTTGTTGCAGAAAATTTCATATCCAATTTAGTTATTTCATGTGCATTATCTACATTTGTTATTAATGTCTTTAACCAAAAATTAAATGGTGTACATATTGTATTTAAATCTGTTTCTGTTTTAAGTTTATTAATTGTTAATTCTATAGGTATCAAAATTGATTTTTTACCTGCTTTACAAGAATAACATGTCCTTAAACATGTTAAATTATAAATAGATCCGTCAGAATGAAGAATATCATAATCTTTAGTTAATCTTGTATAAAAATCTTTTGCAACAATATAATTCTGAAATTTTAATCCTCTAAAAATTACATGAAATGAATATTTATCAGTTTTATCTAACATCATATATCTCGAATTTGATTCCAAAACAATAATTTCGCTAATATTATAATCAAAATTATAATATGCTTTAGCCCCTAAACAAACCTTTTTAATATTTTTTTTAACAATACTAATAGCAATATCAAATGATTCAACTCCTTTCATATCCAAATCTAATGAAAATAATATTGGCATATTTGCTGTCCAAAATTCATAAAAATGAGAATCTGTATTAACTATCATTTTATTATAAATTATCTGTGGATCTGTTACGTAAAATCTTTTACCACCTGATCTATTGATATCCTCTTGAAATAACTTTGCAATTTTATCTTTTTGTCTTTCATATTTATTTATTGCATCTACTTTTTTATATAAAGCCATCCTTGTTGTATTTATTATTATGTATTTAAATTGTCATTATTAATAAAAACTTCAATTTTTAATAATAATAATATATATAATTCTTTAACTGATATAAATCTAAATTTAGACGGATTTATTTTTTTTACATAATATATATCTAGCTAAAAAAGAAAAGGGAGCCGCTGGAAATAACAATAAACAAGTACTTACTAAACAAACTAATATTGGCGCCATATATTATAATATTTTAAATTAATTATTACATTGTATCAAAATTTAGTCTAGTTTTAAATGATTATTTAATAAAATTTTTTTTTGTGTCTTTTTAACAAATAATTGAATATATATTACTTAAACATAAATAGAATATATTATTAAATGAGCAATTCAAGTTTAGTAAAAATAAAAGAATCAGAACTACCATGGGTAGAAAAATATAGACCAGATACCGTTGTAAATATTATTTCACATAAAGATATTTTAAATATTTTAAAAAAATTGATAGTAAAAGGTAATTTTCCGCATGTTATTTTTTATGGTCCACCTGGTACTGGTAAAACAACAACTATATTGGCATGTGCTAAACAAATGTATGGAGAATCATATACAAATATGGTTTTAGAATTAAATGGTTCTGATGATAGAGGAATTAATGTTGTTAGAGAACAAATAAAAGATTTTTCTCAAAGTGAAATGTTTAATAATGATATATTTAATATTAATAAAAAAAAACATAAATTAGTTATTTTAGATGAAGCTGATTCAATGACATATGATGCACAATTTGCATTAAGAAGAGTTATAGAATCATATACAGCAACAACCAGATTTTGTTTAATTTGTAATTATTCAACTAAAATTATTCAACCTTTACAATCTAGATGTATTATTTTTAGATTTTCACCAATACCGTTTGAAGATCATTTTAATCATATTAAAAAAATAGTTAAGTTAGAGAAAATGTCAATGGATGATGAAGTTTTAAGAGAAATAATATTATTATCAGAAGGAGATATGAGAAAAAGTTTAAATGTTTTACAATCATTATTTATGACTTGTGGTAGTAATCATATTAATTTAGACATGTTATATATTAATTTAGGATATCCAAAATTATCAGAAAAAAAAGAAATTACAGATAGTATAATAAATAACAATATTGGTGTTGCATATTCTACAATTAAACAGTTAGAGCTTACTAAAAGTTTTTCATTAAATGATATATTAAATCAATTAACTTTGCATGTTATTCAAGATACAACTATTAATTCAATTAAAAAAGCAAAGATAATTAAAAATTTTGCACAGATAGAATATTTTTTAGCAGGTAATATTAATACATCAATTCAATTAGGTGCAATTATTGCAGCTTTAAAATATCCAAATTAATTTAAAATATTGATTTTTAAATTTATTAATATAAATACTAATAAATTTAAAATGAATGAATTAAAAAATAGAATAGAAAAATATTTAAAAAAAGTAAATGATTATTCAAAATATGATTTTTATATTGATGTACATGAATATGTATATATAAATTGTAAAAAATTTAATAAATATGCACAAATTACTGATTTAGCAATAGAGCATAAAAAAATTTTTAATAATAAAGAATATATATTATTAACTCATGCCAAAAATATATATTTAATAAAACAGACTAATGTTAGAAAATATAAAGTATGTGATTTTTTAGAAGCTTTTGGTTTTATTCAAATTATTGATCATTTTGATTATAAATTAATACTATCACAATATGATAATATTAATTTATCAAAACAATATATTTTTACATATACTATATTTAAGTTCTTTGAAAAATATTACTCAAATTATTCATTCCAAGTTGAATACGAATTATTAAAAAAAATAGGTAAAATACAAATTTCAAATAACACAGGTCCACGTTTAGACATATGCATTGAAGAATTATTACTTGCTATTGAATTTGATGAAGATCAACATGATGATTTTGATAATATGGATTTAGATATATCCAGAGAACAAATTATTAAAGCATGTGGTTATACTGTTATTAGATGTAAACAATCAATGCTAATACCTGATTTTATTAAAAATTTACTAATTCCATTAATAAATGAATTAGAATTAGTAATGGATGAAGATAAAATTGAAGATAGAATAATAAAAGATTTAATTATTCATAATTGTGGTTCTGAAGATAAAATTAAATTATTAATAAGTGAACAAATTATGGATATTAAAGAAAAAAAATCTAATCAAAATATTCAAATTGGATATCAAATAAGAAATTTATCTCTTAATAAAAATATATTTGATTGGTTAGATATTACAGTTGATGATTCTGATAGAAATTTTATTATTGAACTTTTTGATGATATTGAAGCTCCAATATTAAGAATTGATGATGACATATTGTTGTCACCAAAAGCATTTGAGGAAATTATTAGTTATCTTAATCCATCTAAATATAAAGATATTATATTAATTCGAAAATATATGACAAATATTAAAGATAGATTACTTGAATATACTATAAATTCAAATATTAAAATTAAAGAACTTCGAACATGCCAAAAAGATGCAATTCCTGATTTAGTTAATTATCATTATATAAGAGGTAAAAAAGATACATCTGCTAAAATTAAAGAATGTGAAAATACTAATAAAAAATTAGAAAAAAATCTATTAATTATAAATGAATTTTTAGATTATAAATATCCAGAATTTAAAACAAAAAATAAAAATAAAGTTGTTAAAAGTAATAATTTTATTTTAGAAATAGGTAAACCAGTATTAGAAGAAATTCCAGAATTAATATTTACTAACAATTACGATGATTTTATTTTTAAAGATGATATAAAACCACTATTAATAATATTGTCTAGACAAAATAAAAATATCAACTCGTTTAAAAAATCTATTAATATATTAGAAACAAGACTTGATCAAAGTAATACAACTATACTGTATGAAAATATTCTTTTAAGATGTAATTGGATTTGGAAAATAAAAATAAAAGAAATTAGCAATATAGTTATGCAACATAATTTTAATATTGATTCTGATGATAACGACGAATTTTAATCTAAATCTTTTCTTGTATAAGTTATAAATGGATTTGATTCAATAGTTCCATTTAATAATTTTTTTATTAATAATTTATAATCACCTTTCTTTAATTTGTATATTTCTAATTCTTTTTCAGTAAAATTAATAGAATTAATTTTTATATCTGATATTTTTTTTGATATTTTATTATTAACTATTTTTTGAATTGTACATTTCATAGTCAATGGTCCAACTAGATAATCTTTTAATTTAATATTATATAAAATTATTGCAATATTGTTTGAATCTTTTATTTTATTCAAGTTATTTGTAATTATTTCTTCTATTTCATTTTTTGTTTTTGAAGTACCAATTAATTCTATTTTTGAATCTTTAATATTATATGCTTGATATTTAGAATCTGAAAATTTTTCTTTTAATTCATCTAAATAAGTTTTAATTTCATTTTTCATTATAATATATTACATTAAAATATTTTTCTTTAACAATTATAATGTTTACAAAAGAATTTTTTGATGAATCTATACATACTAATAATAAATTACTAATCGTTAATAATGATGAAAATGATAATCTTTTTAAAAATTTTTTAAAAGCATATTTATCTAAAAAAAAAGGCATTATTGGTTTTGATTTAGAATTTAATACGCCTCCTAAATCTTCTAATGAAAGAAAAATTGCATTATTTCAAATATGTTTTTTTTTAAATAATTTAAATTTAATTGTTTTTTATTTACCAGAATTTGCTTCTGATGAAACCAATATACTTTTTAGAAGAGTTTTGACATCTAAAAATATATCAAAAATTGGTCATGGTACTGATTCGTTAGATATTCCAGCAATATATAAATTACTAAATGATGGAAAATCATGTATTAAATTTACTAATAAATTATATGATACACGATTTTTATGTGAATATATTAATATATTATTAGGAACAACACATTGTAATATTTATCATTTATTACAAGAATATGCTGTTATTACTGTTGAACAATATAATTTTTTAAAAATTAATGAAGAAAAATTAGGTGATTTTTGGATGAAGATAATTGACATAAATAATTTATCAGATGAATTAATTGATTATTCTATGTATGATGCACTATATCTTAAAAAATTATGCTATAATATGAAAAATTTTATTAATAGTCATAATTTTAACTTTGAATTAATTACTAAATTTACTAGATTAGTTTTTTTACTAAAAAGAGATATTATTCATTTACCAGATGTATCTGAATACAATATTAATTTTATGCAAAATAAAAAAAAATTATTTGAAATTTTTGCAAACATGTACAATAATTTTCTTTCAAAACTAAATAAATCTGTTTCTGCAATATTTCAAATATCTTATTTTAAAAATACACTTAAAAAAATTTTGCAAATAGTTTGTTATAAAAAAATTATTAATAATAACAATGTTTATAAATCTAAAGATATTGTCATTAACCCCGAAAAAATTAATAAAGTTTATAATGATTTTTTTAAATCAATTAAAAAATATAAAAAATTAATTTCTATCTTTGAAAAGATATAAAAATAATAAATATCATAATATTTATTATTTTTTCACTTATTATAATTAACAAAACAAATAATGTTATTTTTGTTTATATTTTTATAAACATGTTTTGTTAATTATATTTTTAATTTAAATTTTGATATAATTTTGATATAATTTTGAAAAAAAATATTTTTTCTACGAGGTGTTCAAAAAAAAATCTCTCTCCAAGTTGGGAGGAGGAGGAGGTGAAAAATGCGTTTTTTTATGTCCCAGATGGATTTTTTCATTTTTTTTATTTTTTTTAAGATTTAAAAGTATCTGGGACATAAAAATCACGATTTTTTAAATTATAAAATAAAAAAAGTCCCAGATATAAAATTTTTACATTTTAAATTATTTAAATGATAATAAATCTATTTAAAATATAATATATAACATAAATAATGTTAAATTACATTTGTGTATATTGTAAAAAATATTTTAAAAAAAAATCATATTATGATGCACATATTAATATTAAAAAAAATTGTAAACTACTTTTTGATGAAAAATTAATCATATTTAAAAATTTTTCAAAAGAACGTCTTATATTTGAATATTTTAAAACTATCGGCACAAATATTGCTAACAAAAATAATATAATTTTTAATCAAAAAAGTTATAAAAATATCCTCCCAAATTATAAAAATTTGCATTTTTACAAAAAATCCAAAAAAAAAAGTCTCAGATGTGAAAAATGCAATGTTTATTTTTCACGAATTGATAATCTCAATAGGCACTTAAATAATTCATGTAAAGAAGAAAAAAATAAAAATAAAATTATACAAAATATTACTAATATCAAGACAAATATTATTAATAATAATACTAATAATATAACAATAAACTTAATACCATTTGATTCTGTTAGATATGAAAATTTACCGACTAATTTAAGAAAAAACCTCTTAGAAACACCGGGTTTATCAATTCAGAAATTAATATTATATGAACATTTTAATAAGAATAAACCTAACCAACTAAATATATTATATTGTAACCGACGCGACTCAAAAATGTTAATTTATGATGAATCTGAATTATCTAATAATGGTTGGAGTACTCGAAATAAAGATGAAATTTGTGAAATAATTTTAAATAAAGCGGTTTATGCAATTGAAGATGTTATTAATGATAATGATGAAAATAATAATAATTTGCAAATTAAAGATTATAAAATTGATGCAATTACAAGATTAATAAAAGATGTTGATAATGAAAAAAAATTTAGAAAAGAGATTAAAGAAAATATTTATGATATATGTTATGATAATAAAAATATTGTTAAAAATAATAAAAATAAATGTATATCAATATAATTGATAATTAATATTTGGAAATATTAATTTATCTATAGTAGTTCTTACACAAAATAATCTATGTAATACTATTCCTAAAATAAATAAAAATATTAATACATAGATAAATGGTAATAATGTTAATTTAAAAAAATAAGATATCAAAAAAGCACCTAAAATAGTCATAATAACATCCGCTACAGCTATATTAAATAATCTATAAGAATGAATTCCTTTATTTGGTACACCAAGTATATTTTTATATTTACATAAATTCATGATTATATATTATAATTGTATATAAAATTTATTGTTTAATTTATTATAACTATTTAATTATACTTTTTAAACAAATTATTATGGTTTTTTCTAGCAGGTAACGATACTAGTTCAAGTTCAATTTCTAAAGGAGAACTAGTATTAGATGCTACTTCACTTTTTGATGATGGATTATTTGAATAAAATATTTCATCATCTCCTATATTTACTAATTGAATTTCATTTTGATATTTATATTTTTTAACTTCATACTCTAATCCGTTATCAACTTTACTGCCATAATCTATTTCATAACAATATTGGTTTTTTTTTTCATCATATGTCCAATTTATAATAGTTCCTATATTGTCTGTATCACCTATAATTACAACATCATCTCCTACTTGAAATGTACGTTTATAACTACTAGCACCAGTACTAGCACCACCACTAGCAGCAGCAGCACTACTAGCAGCATCATCACCATCACCATCACTAGCAACAGCAGCAGCACTACTAGAACCACCAATTAATTTTACTAATTGTGCATATTTTATTTTATATTTTAAGTATTTTTTTTTATACATGATTAATATAACTAAGATTAAAATATCATCTACATAATTATGAAGATGATATTTTAATAAATTATAAATTATAAATTTTTTAAACAATTACTTAATTCTGTTAAAACTGCATCAGTTATTTTTGTATTAGTTTCTTTCCATTTGGAAACTGTTTTTAAAATATCATTTTGTTTAATTTTAAAATGAGTTTTAATCATTTCTTCAAAACCCAATGGTGGATTCTTTATCATATCAATAATTGCTAATTTAATACAATTATATTCAACATCAATATTATATTGTCTAGATCTTTTTTCACCATCTGGTGTTCCGTATGATGCTTCATAACCAGGTTCATTATAATATGGTTTTTCTACCAAGATTAAACTCTGAATTGATACCAAAACTTGCAATATAGTAGATTTTTCATTCCATGATTCTCCAGCTGCTCCTGACCATGTTCCCAACAATGATAAACATACTTTTCCACATGCATATAAATTTGGATTAAATCTAACTGAACCTTTACCAGTTGTTAATATTTTAACAGTTGGACATTTTGATGGATAATCAGTTGGTAAAATCATATCGAATAAAAAACAACCATTTTCATATGGAGTATCTTTAGGACCAATAATAATAAAATGATATTTATATAAATAATTTGGATCATATCTTAAATAGATTGAACTATCATATGTAAAAGGTAATGAATTTCTTAAGCCAATAAATTCTCTTAAAATTCTTTTATTACTTTGTGAAGTAGATGTTGTAATAGTTTGTTTAAAATCTATTTCACCAACTTGCATATTTTTTAGAATATCATATTCATTATCGATATTATTTATAACACTACTTTGTTGTTCATTTTTAATATTAATTATATTATTACAAAGATCATAAATATCTTTGTCTTCATTATTTGAGATTAATTTAATATATTCTTTAACATTAATTTGTAATTTTGAAATAATATCTGCAAATTTTCGATCATTAAATTCTAAATCATTTATATAATGTTCTACTTTTAATATTATTTTAACTAATAAACTATATAAATCTATTTTACTTGTTATTTCTAGAATATTTGCATCATAAAAATAAAAATCTAATATAGGTAATATCTTAATTTGTATTTCTTGTAATTCTACTTTATCATCTAACATATTATTAATTAATACCAAACAAGTAACAATTACTTTTTCTTTATCTTTTTGATCATTTAAAAATTTATTAATATCCCAATTACTAGCTTTACTGTGTCCATATCCAGTACCACTTGCTAAATAACTTTTGGAATTACTAATATTCCCCAATTTAATAAAATCAATATTAATATTTAATTCATTGTTATTAATTTTTAATAAATTCCATATCTTGTATACACAATAATTATAATTCTTTTCTTTATTTTCAAGATCTATCTGATAATAATCATCAATAATAGTTTTTAAAGCACAAATTGAGTGTTCTAGTGTATTAGATGGATTCCAATTTTCTATTTTAAAATAATTCAAACTAATTATTGAATATATAAATTTGTCTGTAAATTTTGGTGAAATAATATTAATAGATGGTGGTACATATGGATATAATTGTGTTGGCATATATATCTCTATTTTAACAGAATCATCAAAATCAGAATGTAATTCTTTATATTTTAACATAACTTCTTTCATTTTTGGGTTTTTAAAATTAGTTAATACTACTTCTAGTACAAAAATATTTTCATTTTTTGGTATTATTTTAATATCATTATATTTTTGATTTATTTTGATAATTTCTGAAAAAATCATTTTAATAATTGCATTACTATTAAATATATAATTTTTTGCATTAGTATCTACTATTTTTTTTTCATTATTAAATATTTCTAACGATTTTTTAATAATACTAATCTCATCTAACACTATCTGTTTTTCTTTTTTATTTATTCCATTATAAAATTTACTAAAATCATTATCCCATAAATTTAGATCATCATAATTATCTTCTTTAGCTTGTAATTTATATTCTACTTCTACTTCTTCATCTTTATCTATTTCTACTTCTGCTTCAGATTCAGATTTAACATTAATTTCAAAATCATCCGATTCATCATCAAGAATCATTTCAAAATTATCTGAATTATCATTAACATTAATTTCAACTTCTTCTAGTTCAATTTTAAAATTTTCAAAATCATCGGAATTAGTTGGTTTATCTGGATCATCTGGATCATCTGGATCGCCAGAGTCATCTAGATTATTTGGATCATTTGGATCATCTGGATCATCTGTATCATCTGGTTTATCTGGATCATCTGGATCATCTGAATCATCGGGTTCATTTAATTTTGTAGGATTAGTTTCTACAGAAACTTCTTCAACATCATCTGGTAATTCTTCAATAATATTTTCCAACAAATCTAGTAATTCTTTTAATCCTAAATTTTTTTCATTAATTTCATCAATAGAAAAGGGTAATTGCAAGTTTGAAATATCAGCATCAATTTGCAATAGTTTAGTAGCTATTTCATATTTAATTTCTATATCTAAGCCATAAAATATTAAATAATTATCTATAATTCTAAAATTATTTAAAAAACTTGCATATCTATCAATCTTCCAGATTAACACAATATTTTCAATACTGTTTTTGTCATAATCAATAAAATAGTTATATTCAAATACTTTATCCATTTTATATTAATATTAATTACATGTAATACTTAATTATTTCAATAATTTTTGTATTCTATAAAAAAAAATCTAAAAAATCGATTTAAATAAATATTATTATATAAATTCATATAATGGAAGCCGTTCAAACAATGCAAGAAAACACACCTACTGCTAGCAGAACTATTCGTATCGGCGAAGGCGATATTAATATATCTGTATCAGATTATGATGTATCTACATCAGAATCTGGCAAACGTTTTATGATTTTTAAAAGTATTGAATCAGCAATGACAGCATTTCAAGAATTAAGAGCTGCTGAAATTAGAACTAGTTATGTTACATATTCTTTATTTGTAAAATGCAATGAAGAATTAACAGATGAAATGCTTCGAGACCATGTTCTAGAAGTTAGCCCAACATCTAATATTACTTATCTTCGTATTGATTCTAATATGCATACTGGCAAGCTAGTTGTTGATATGCTATCAGATTATCAAGCTGTAAAAGCTTCATCTGGAGAAGTTGTTCGTTTTTTCCATTTTGATCCCAAACGTGTCAAACCTAGATTCCAAAATCAAGGCAGATCTGAAAATTCAAGAGATTTTAGATCTAATGATCAATCTGATTTCCGCAATTACCAAGGAGGAGGAGGAAGTAGCGGCAGTAGTTCAGGACCTAGACCAAATCGTGATTTTTCACAAGGTGGGCGTGGAGGTGGCGGACGTGGACGTGGATTTGTACAAGGTGCATCTGCTCGAGGAGGTCGAGGAGGTCGGGGAGCACAAGGGGCATCTGCTCGTGGACCCCCTGCTCGTGGACCTCCTCCTCCCCGTGACAGAGTTCCACCAACTCCCAGAATGAGCAGTGTAAATGATGTTTAAATAATTTAATAATAATTTAATAATAATTAAAAATAAAATAACTATTTTATTTTTAATTTAGATAAGCATAGTTTCTAAATATGATCACATTTAATTTTTGGATCAATAATTTCTGAAGAATTATAAAAATCTTGAATTTGTTTTCTAGCGATATTTTTGTATTTTTCAACAGTGTTATCAACACTATCTCGAACATCTGCAGTAGTAATTATTTTTTGTTGAGCTTTACATTGTTTAAATTGTTGAGAATTATCATTTTTTCCACATTTAGCTCTTAAATTTTCATATTCAACAACAACATTTTCAAAAACTTCTAATTTTTTTTTTAATTTTCTATTTACTAAATTATGAATAATAAACAACCAAAAGGTCAAACCATTTCTTGATTCTAAATATGGAGATATATCAATATATTTATATATTAATACATATGATGTTTTACAAAATTTGCATGGTAAAACGTATTGAACATTGTCAAAAAAATTTTTATAGTTTTGTTTTTCAGTTTCATTTGGATTTTCTGGATAACCAAATGTAACTGAATGTAAGAAATGCCACCCTGGTGGTCCCCATTCTGCTGTTTGCATTATAAATACAAAATATTTTAATTTATTAAATATTTTTTAGAGCATAAAAATTGAATTAATATTTTATTATATTATCAGTTACTAACTGTATATAATGCTATATTTGATTTTAATCATAATGTTATCAGTATGTCGAGGAAAATTTTTAGCAAAGTATTCAACACATTTACCTAAACAAGCAAAATTTAAAAATTTATTAACATCTAATGATTATCCTATTGTTTTTGGTATTGGGCCTTCTGGTACTGGTAAAACTTTAATGGCAACATATGAAGCTATTAATGGATTTGAAAACAATATGTATAAAAAAATAATTATAACAAGACCTGCAATAACAGCAGGTGAAGATCTAGGTTACTTAAAAGGAGATATTAAAGATAAAATGTTACCATACATTCAACCTATTTTAGATTATTTTTTAGATTATTATACTAAAAATCAAATAGATATTATGATTGCAAATAATCAATTAGAGATTGCACCTTTAGCATATTTAAGAGGTAGAACATTTAAAAATTCATATATTATTGCTGATGAAATACAAAATAGTACTCCAACACAATTAAAAATGTTATTGACAAGAATTGGAAATAATTCAAAAATAGTAGTATTGGGAGATACTGAACAAAGTGATTTAGGACCACATAATGGTCTAGTAGATTTTTTAAATAGAATTAATTTAAAAAATGAACCTTATGAAATATATGAAAATGGCTTTGGAATTGTAACTTTTGATAATTCATATATTCAAAGACATAAAATAATTGAAAAAATTATTGAAATTTATTCTTAAATTCTTTTATAAATGCGTTTAATTATATAAATAAAATATATATATATATTATAATATGAAAACATTTATTTTTATTCCAGTTGTAAATGGTTTTGATCTTTTACAAAAAGCATGTGCTAGTATTAGTAATGTTTATGAAGAATCTTTTATTTTAAATAATTCAGGAACAGTAATTCCATCTGAAATATATGAAAATACTAATTTTCAGGTAATAACTCCCGAACGTCCTCTTAGTTTTATAAATACAATGAATTGGGCAATAAAAAAAGCTATAGATGAAGACTATGACTTTTTTGCATTTATGCATAATGATGGTGAAGTTACAAATGGTGTAGGACTTGCTTTAAAAGAAAAAACAGAAAGTATTATTAATAACGGTAATGATAATGTTGCTATTCATTTTACAAGATATGATGTATATTGCACATTTATAACAAAATTAATTAAAAATGTTGGATTTTTTGGAGACGAGATGTGGCCTAATAAACACATAGGTCATCATTATTTATCAGATAATGATTACTATAGAAGGGTTGCATTGATGAACTATCAACTGCTGAATGATCATAAATTAGGAGATAATGTTATTCATCATGGATCTATGAGTATAAGAAATGATGAAGATTTTCATAAACAAAGTTGCATAAATAAAGAATTGGCGATGGAACATTATATTAAAAAATGGGGAGGTAGGCCATGTGAAGAAAAATTTACAATACCATTTACAATACCATTTACATTATAAAAACATCATAAAAACATCATAAAAATATCATAATAGCATCATAATAGCATTAAAATAATTGTATATAATTATTATATTATAAATTAAATAGAATTAGTCATCAATTCTTCTATACAATTTAAATTTCTAATTTTTAATTCTTCTTTAATTTTTAAACAATCTTTGGGTATTGTTAAATCTAATTCTATTTCTGGTAAAATTAATAATATATGTTCATAAGCATCTGAATTTATTTTTGCAGTTACTAATATAGTTAATATTTTTTTATACCAATTCGCTGATTTACTAGTTGATTTTATTACACTACCATAACCTGATGGAATACTTGCCTCAGTAATATAATCATTATGTAATAATATTTCTATAATTGCTTTCCAGAATTCAACTGTATACATCTTTCCTAAACCATATAATGATGAACTATAATAATCTTTAACTTTAACATCTTTTTTACCACTTAATATTGTTATTAATTTTCCAATACCCATACTAGTTTTTGTTGTTGATATTAATTTTAAAAATAAATATACAGGATATTGAATATCTTGTTTAATTTTACTATTATCCTCAATAATTTGAATACAGTTATCGCAGTTATTGCATTTATTATACGATTCTCCAAAATATTCTAAAATATATTTTTTTCTACATAATGTTGTATTTAAAAAATTTTGCATTAATTTAATCTGTTTTTCTCTTGATTTTTTATAAATTTCTTCTTTTATATCTTTTAATAAAAATCTATTTATTCGCATATCATCTTTTTCGTAAAATAAAATACAATTTGCTGGTGTTAAATCACGTCCAGCTCTTCCTATTTCTTGATAATATGATTCTACATCACCTGGTGATCCATAATGAATAACTAAATTAATATTTTGATCTATACCCATACCAAAAGCAATAGTTGCAACAATGCATTTAATATCACCTCTTTGAAATTCTTTTTGTGTTTCAATTCTATCTTTTGAATTTAAACCAGCATGATATGCTTTAGCATCAATACCTAATGTTTTAATAACTTTTGCAATTTTATCAGTCATTTCTCTTGTTCTAACATAAATAATAGTAAATATATCTTTACTTTTTGTCATAATATCTTTTAAATCATGCTTAATATCACCAGATTTTAATTGACAAGATAAATATAAATTAGGTCTATCAAATGATGATATTACTTCTTCAACTTTTGTCATTTTTAAAGATAATTTTATATCTTCTCTAACTTTTTCTGTCGCTGTTGCTGTTAATGCCATTATATTTATATTTGGTAACCAATCTTTAATACATGATAATTTTTTATATTCTGGTCTAAAATCATTACCCCATGATGAAACACAATGAGCTTCATCAATAGCAATTAAAGATAAATCATGATTTTCATATAAATCAAGTAAGAAATCTTGAGAAGATTGTAAATATTCGGGTGTCATATAAATAATTTTATAATTACCTTTTAATATTTGTTCTTTTTCATAATTTTTAACAGATTGAGATAAATTTGAATTTAAACATACAACTGGTATATCTTTTTCTTCCAAGCTATTTTTTTGATCTTCCATTAATGCTAATAATGGTGAAATAATAATAATTGGTTTTTTTAAAATTAAAAATGGTAATTGATAACAAATTGATTTACCATAACCGGTTGCTAAAATAGCTAAAACATCCTTTTTTTTTTCTACAGAAGCAATAATAATTTGTTTTTGCAAATCTTTTAATTTATTATATCCATAGTATTCTTTAAGAGTTTTATCATAAATATTATTAGCCATTAATTATATTTATAATATAACCAATATTGTTAAATATCAATTTTTTATTATTTGTTAGGTTTTTTTTACATATTTGTAAAATTATTAACAATTTCAACAAAATCAATTTTATCTTTTTCTGTTAATTCTGTTGTAAAATTAATATCTTTATTACTTTCTAATATATCTGTCTTATTTAATTGCTCTATTTTTTTTTTTGCAAAATAATAATTTTTATATGAATATACATAAAAGATAAATGTAATTACATAGAATATTAGTAATGAAAATAAATATTCTTTAAAATATTTATTAATAAAATATGTAGTAACGCAACCTAATGCAATAAAAAAATATGGACGATAACTTTTATTTATAAAATATAATATTGCACCAAATAAACCAATTATAAAATAATTTTTATTTAAAAAATATAATATTGCTGCAAATAATACTAAAATAATATATTTTTCATACATTAATTATATAATAAGATTATAATTAACATTAAATTTATGATTTATATAAAATAATATATGCTTTTTTAATTTCTTGTTTAACTATTTCAATATCAACTTCGCTTATATTAATATCATCAAAACAATACCATTTAATTTCATCATCTACTTTACGCATTGAAAATGAATAATAATGACCTCCGTTAATTCCTCCAACATGCATAATAAATGCACTTACATTATATTGTTTTACAAAAATATCTGTTGTTAAATCTATATCAATAAGTTCATTATTTTTATTAATTCCATCTTGACTAACCTCAAAACGTTTTAATGCAACAAATAAATATTTAGGTAGTTCAATAAAATCATATGTTAATTCTATATCATCTAAATCTTGTTTTTTATATACATTTAAACATTGTTCTAATGTTGAACAATCTTTAATTGATAAATTTAAAATATTTTGAAAAAGTTCAGTAACAGATCTTTCATTTTTACTTTTATAAAATACTTCTTGTTTAATTTTAATAGAGAATATTTTTCTTATTTCATTCATAATATTATCTAAAGCTGTTGCTGCCGATAAATCAGTTATATTTGTTAAATTTGTTGAATTTTTAATTTGTTCAAAAATATCATCTAATGTAAATGTTAAAAATTCTTCGGCATCTTCTTGACTATGACCCAAATAGTTAACATTTAGGCTCATATATCGATGATATAATATTCTAGGTCCTAAAGTTCTAGTTGTTAATGTAAAATAGTCAATAAATGTTTGAGTATATCTTGTTATATCACCATCAACAAATATAGCTGAATTATTTATTAAAAATTTTGCCAATCCTTTACAAGCCATTAATAATTGTATTGATGCATTCATAAAACAAGTATTCCCAAAATTAACTAAACCTACTTTATGATTAAAATCCATTTTTAATAATATTATACATGTTAATTAAAAATAATAAAAAATCAATTTTTTTAACTTAAAATAAATATCTACATAGTATTATTATGCCAAGTAGTGATTATATTGATAATTTTGATAACATAATTGAAAATAATCAATCAACAAAACATAGTAATACAAAAAGTGAAATACGCAATGAAATAAATTCAAATGATATTTTATCAAACGATGACACTAAAATAAAAAAACATCATCAAATTGATTCAGTTAATTCAAAATTATATGTTAGTATTAATATTATTAAAAATATTGTAATTGTTTTTAAAAAAATTTTAACAATAATTCATAATTTTCAAAATATGATTGATAAATTAGGTTATAATAACTTTAATATTAATAACAAAAATGATGGTATTAAAAATATTATGATGCAAACAGTAGAAACTACATATAATAATATTTTATTTTTATTATCACAAAAATACAATAATCAACAGATTATTAATTATACTACAGATTGTGAAATTAATAATGGATATTTATTATCTTATTTTGATTTTGATTTAGGTAAAAATATAGAAATTGCATTTATTAATTCATTTAAAATACAATTCTCACCTAATGGTATTATTAAAATAGTTGAATACAATAAGCATTCAAAGGCTATATCAATATTTTTTATTGGTACTCATTTTAATAAAATTAGTTATGAATGTGATATATATAATAGATTAACAAAAGCATATAATAATAATTTAAATGCAATTGCTCAATTAAAAATAATTTGTTTTAAATATATACAAATTTACAATAATATTGCTAATTTTATGCAATAATTATTTAAAAATATTTTTATAATATATTTAAATGAGTAAAAATAAAAGTAAAAAAGTAATTCCAATTACTGATGATTTTGATAGTATTATTTCAGAAGCACTTGAATATAATAAAACACATGTACCTCTTATTGTTCGAGGTACATTAAAACCATTTGTCTCTGTTATTTGTCCAACATATAATCGTAGATCTTTTTTACCATCATTAATTGATCAATTTAATTATCAAACATATCCACAAGAATATATGGAATTAATTATTGTAGATGACTCTCCAGAATCTAATCAAGATATAATTCCACATCAATTAAATATTAAATATACATATTTGCCAGAAAAAATTAAATTAGGGAAAAAAAGAAATATGTTAAATTCATTAGCAACAGGTGATATTATTGTTTGTTTTGATGATGATGATTATTATTCTCCAGAAAGAGTAGCACATGCTGTACAAACTATTCAGGATTCTAAAGTTGAACTTGTTGGATCAACAATTATACATATATATTACACAAATTTGCAACAAATTTATCAATTTGGACCATATTCACAAAATCATGCAACAAATGGAACTATGGCTTATACTAAAAAATATACAGAAAATCATTCTTATATTGATGATAAAGAGATGGGTGAAGAATCACATTTTACAAATAATTTTTCAGAGCCATTAGCTCAATTAAATCCTCAAAAAGTAATGTTATGTATTGCTCATGGTAATAACACAGTAGATAAAGATAAATTTATACCACAGGGTAAATTAGTCGATTTAAAGTTAAGTAAATTCTTTAAAATTAATAATAAAAAAATGATTGAAAGAATTATATTACTAAGTAAAAAATAATATATTAATTGTTTAAAAAATATGTATTATTTTCGTTTAAAATAATATATAAATATATAATATTAGAATGTCTAAAAAATTAAACTGTAATTTTGAATACTTAAAGCCAATTTCATATGATGATTTATTTGATGATCGTTGTAAAAATAAATGCAGCGATTATAGTTTAGTTCTTGAAAAATTAGGCGAAGCTAGAAATGCATTTTTTGGTTTCCAAGCAGCAATTTTTAACTTTGTAAAAGATTGCACTATTCTCCAACAAAAAATTCGTAATGATATTTCAGGTAATGATTTAGATTCATTACAATATGAGTATATTATTCTTGTAAATAATTTAATTGCCAGTACAGCTATTTCATTAAGAAAAAGAATGGAAAGTGATCATTTAATTTTAATTAATTTTGAAGTTCCATCAACAACTCCAGGAAAAACAATAAAAGATTTTACTCAATTACAAGCTACAAATATTATATTATCAGATTCTGGACATAGTATTGAAACATTAGTTACTACAATTCCATCAGTATGCTTATATTTAACTGATAATTTTACATTAGAAGTAAAAATTATTATGCCAAGATCAGTAAGTTATGGATCATTATCAACTGGAACATATGTTAAAAATCTTAGATGCAAAACAAATGATATCTTTACAAGAACAATGCTCCCAGGATTACCAATAATTAATAATATGCAGCAAATTTATTCATTTCCAAGCAATGATGCTGCTTATGATTTCTTTGAAGATATTGTCAATTATGATGTTGATGGTAATATTAGTGGTCATCAATTAAAAGATGTTGTTGAGAGAATAGATTCTATTATCTTAGGTATCGAAAACACTCACCGAACTATTATACAAAAAATCAAAACTGAACAGTATGGAACAAAATATGAACAAGATCATTGCAAAAAAAATTCACATGAAGATTCTGAAAGTTATTGCAAAAAATCTAGTAAAGAGTTACATAGAGATCATCATAGAGATCATTATAGAGATCATCATAGAGATCATCATAGAGACAACCATACAGAGAACTATCGAGATCATTATAGAGACAACCATAGAGACAACCATAGAGATTTTTATAATTAATTAATAAATTTAAAATTATAATTACAAAAATATAATTTTAAATCTATCAAAAAAACATCTAAATATATATATATAGATATTTATGTTAAAATATAGTTTTATAGATACAATTAGTAGCGATCCAAATAAACAATGTTTTTGTATTGATGTTAATAATTCAAATACACCTTTTATTTATAATACTAGTCAATCTGTTCAACCTGTTCAACATGTAGCACCTGTTCAACCAGTTCAACCTGTTCAACCTGTTCAGCATGTAGCACATGTAGCACCCGTTCAACCTGTTCAACCAGTAACACCTGTTCAACCTGTTCAACCTGTTCAACCTGTAGCTAGTTTAGAACTCGATGGTATTGTAAACCCAATTAATAATGTATTAATTAGAGAAAATAATATGGATATGTATAAAGATTATTTATTAACACCACAAATAGTTAATAACATTAGTGATAGACAAAAAATGTATAAAGATTCAATTAATAATATGTTACAAAATGCAGTTAATACTATTGAAGTTACAAATACGGAAACTATTCCTGCAAATGATATTTCACAAGTAAAATTTAATAGTTCAGATACTATTAATTCATATGATACAGATCCAAATTTATCTTCTAAAATAGATTTAAATAAAATGGCATATCCTGATAAAAAAATGCGTTATTCCAATAATAATAAAGATAATTACACTTTATTAGAAAAATTTAGTGGATGTACTGATACTTGTTCAATGAAAAAACCAAAAAAACAAATATCAAATTTTGAAGAAAGTTATTTAAATGAAAATAGTTTAGTTTTTATAGTTATAATTATGCTTTTTATTTGTTCATTTCTATATAAAAAATAATATTATAAAAATATTTTTTTTGAATTTGTGGAAAATAAAAAATAATATTATAAAAAATATTATTTTTGAATTTGTGGAAAATAAAAAATATTATTTTTGAATTTGTGGAAAATAAAAAATATTATTTTTGAATTTGTGGAAAATAAAAAATATTATTTTTGAATTTGTGGAA
>Ga0114958_10000981_pt1 | contig 23409 bp, 21 predicted proteins | sample C_130208_EF_Meta_FD_89577 | JGI IMG/M metagenome (GOLD analysis project Ga0114958, IMG submission 89577) | Freshwater microbial communities from Lake Croche, Canada to study carbon cycling - C_130208_EF_MetaG | ecosystem: Environmental > Aquatic > Freshwater > Lake | place: Lake Croche, Canada... | reverse complement strand
TGAGCAAATCCAACCAGGATTTACGTCCTGCTTGAAACTGTCGTTGGTAAGACTCAAGCACCTTGTCTGAGCCTTTGACCGATTGATCCAAAGAAGCAAGCCGAACCCGCGCATTGGTGAATTCTTCTCGGTCGTTTTGCATGGATTGAAGCGTTTCGCGAAGCACGGCTTCAACCGATTGCTCGGTACTTAAAATTCGGGTGTTGATCGCTTGTGCTTCAACGATATTGGCAAATCCTGCACCCGGTGTGTATCTCAAACCCACAAACGCTGTTAAGGATGTATCAGGATTACCAGGCAATGAATTGAACGGTTTGTAAACACGCGCAAACACCTGCGGATAGACCTCAGACTCCTTGGCTGACAGTTTGTGCTTGGCCTGGGTAACTTCCAAACGGGCTTTGGCTACCGACGGGTGGTTGCTCGCGATTTGCAGCCAATCCATCTGGTCTAGCAACTGGTTAAAAGCCAAGGTGTCTGACAGCTTGGCGGGATAGGCCATTTGGCTTGTGCGATCGGCTAAATTGTTCTTGCCAGAAAACTGCTCTAAACGGGCCAGCGCCACTTGCAATGACATTTTGGCTGCGCTTTCTTCTACCTCCGTTTGTAATATCCGCGAATCCACCAGCTCGAGGTCAATCACTGGAGAGACTTCTGCTTGCACGCGACGACGCATTTGAGTTTGATAGCTTCGCAAGCGCAACAACGTACGTTCAGCCACCGCCAATCGTTCGCGCGAGGCAATCGCGCTCTGCCAAGCATTAGCGATTTGTAGGTAAACGTCTTGTTGCTGTAAGTACACTTTGAGCAAACTGATGTCCGCCAAGACTTTGCTTTCGTTGATGCGAGCAGAACTTCGTCCCGCATCCCAAATAGTTTGTTCTACTTGAAGCGCCTGACTGGGCGTTGAGCGTAAATTGCCCGTATTGGATTCGACAGTGGCAGACACATTGGGCCAACGCGAGCGCTCCACCGCCTTCACGTCTTGTAACGTGGCTTTGGCTTCGGTTCTGGCAGCCACCAACATCGGGTAAGAAACCGAGGCTGCATTCAACAACTCTATCAATGTCAATGGGTTAGAGACGGACTCCACTGACAAGCTCGCTTGGGTTTTGATTGGCGCTGCGGGTAATTCCGCCTGTGGGCCTTCTTTTGAAGGCATATGGGGCTGCGGCACCGCGGTTTGTGCGTTCAGGCTAGTCGAACACACCATGACACAGACACCCCATAAAGATGCCAGCAATGCAAAGCGCAAGGGACGGTTAAACATACGCTATTCCATCAAGGTTGCCACGCTCACAAACGACAGACATTGGCTGTGCGCTTTGGTTCACGTTGAATGAAGATTTGTCTTTCATGTCATGACCTATTCAATCCAGTTGTCTACAAATTCACGGCGTGACTTATTTCTCAATTAACAAAAAGTGCTTGTCAAAAATCTTTTTGACCTGTTCTGCGTGTGCGGTGATGAGTGCATTAAATTTTTCTGTTGGCACCAAATGCTTGGAGCGTGCGTCCTCTTGGCTGGTGACTGCTTGAATCAAGCCATCTGCTTCCATTTGCCGAATCCGTGTGCGCAATGCTTTTTCTGTGAAATGCATGCCACCGAAGAAATCCTTGAGTGCACGGGTCATTGACTGATCGTTTTTCACAGACTCCTCGGCCAACCGGTAGTACAAGTGCCTGCCAGTCAATGACAACAACATGGGATGGTTTTCCAACTCCCATTGATGCAGTTCAGCCATGCTGCTAACCAGTGACCACCACTTTTGATCTTCTGTTTCGGTTGATTCCACGGTATACCTCCGGTTTCATAAAAGAGTTAAATTGGTCTCAATCATATTTGATACCGGTACTTAATTAGTTACTTTTTTTCTATTTTTTTAGTTTTTTAAACAAATTAACCTATGAATTTGTTAATTTTGTGTATTTAACGCAACGTTAAGTAGTCTGATAACCTTGTCAGCTATGAAAAACCCATCTGTTTTGCAATCTGCCCCCTTGTCTTTTCCTTGGCAAACGCTGGATCCGTTTTTGTTTTGCGTGCACCATGTGGACCACTACCCTGCTGGAAACGAACACATGGGACCAGCCGCCTCGCTGACAGGGCGGCAAATCGGCAGCGATTTCGCTAACAAAGACGGCTGGAGCATGTACCACGGGCAAACGATTCCAGGTTTTCCTTCGCACCCGCACCGAGGGTTTGAAACGGTCACCATCGTTCGTCAAGGACATATTGACCATTCAGATTCTTTGGGTGCGACAGCGCGTTTCGGGCCCGGCGATGTGCAATGGCTGACTGCCGGCAAAGGCATTGTTCACTGTGAAATGTTTCCACTGCGCCATCGCGATCAACCCAATCCCTGCGAGCTGTTTCAAATTTGGTTGAACTTGCCTGCAAAGGACAAAATGGCTGAACCCCACTTCACCATGCTGTGGAACGAACAGATTCAAAAAGTACGGCATACCGATAACAAGGGTTTGCACACCGATGTCATGGTCGTAGCGGGTACGCTGGAAGGGGCGAAAGGGCTGCCTCCGCCGCCTCACTCGTGGGCCAGCCAACCTGATGCAGACTTGGCTATCTTCACTGTTCACCTTCAAGCGGGTGCCAGCTGGACGCTACCCAGCGCACAACATGCAGATACACGCAGACAGTTGTATGTGTTTCAAGGCAAGGGGGTGGATATCGGCGGACAACTGGTGGCCAACCGCCACGTCGCCGAGGTAAACACACAAACGGACTTGCTGCTGGTCAATGGCGATCAAGACAGCGAAGTCCTGATGTTGCAAGCCCGACCCATAGGCGAACCCGTGGCGCAATACGGCCCCTTTGTCATGAACACCCAAGCAGAAATTCACCAGGCATTTGCCGATTACAGGCGTACCGAGTTCGGCGGTTGGCCTTGGTCCTCGAATGACCCGGTTCACCCGCGTGAAGCCGGACGTTTTGCCAAGCATGCTGATGGCCGCGTTGAGCTCGCACAACCCACCCTAGGAATCACTTCATGAATCGCGTACTTGCACACACTGGCGCACGTTTTCCCATCGTTCAAGCGCCCATGGGCTGGATAGCCCGTAGTCAACTCGCCGGCGCGGTGTCACGTGCGGGCGCCTTAGGCATCATTGAAACCTCATCGGGCGAAACCGCTAACTGTCAACGGGAAATACAAATCATGCTCGACAGCGGACTGCCCTTTGGCGTTAACCTGCCGATACGTTTTTTGAAAGACGAGGCCATGCTGCGCTATGTATGCGAGTCCGGCATCCGTTTTGTCACCACTTCTGCGGGTAGCCCAGCCAAGTTCATGGCGCCGCTCAAAGCAGCTGGCATCGTTGTTTACCATGCGGTGCCCACGCTTGATGCGGCCATGAAATGCGTGGATGCGGGCGTAGACGGCCTGGTGGTAGAGGGTTCTGAGGGTGGTGGATTCAAAAATCCTGAAGAGGTCAGCACCTTGGTGCTGCTGCAATCCATCCGGGAAAGAACAGAGCTCCCGCTGATTGCGGCCGGCGGCATTGTCGACGGCAGAGGCATGGCGGCGGCGTTCGCACTGGGCGCAGAAGCCATACAAATGGGGACGCGCTTTGTCGCCAGCAGGGAGAGTCCTGTGCACGACAACTACAAGCAAGCGATTGTGAACGCAACTGCCACGGGTACCTATATGCTCAACACCAAATCCTCCCCTTGCATACGCGCATTGAAAGCCGATTTCACTGCCCAAATTCACGAAGCAGGTTTAATGGGTCCTGACGCATTCGCTGGCATACAAGATGTTTATTTCGGTGGCAATATGAACGCCGCACCTGCACTGGCGGGCCAATCTGCAGGCTTGGTCCATGAGGTGAAAAGCGTGCAAACCATCATTGACGACACAGTCTCTCAATTCCACGCCATTGCCCAGCGCATGGCGGGTTTGTCTGTCAGCTTTTGATCCCTTGAAAACCATGTCACACACAGAACACACTGCAACTGGAAGCATTGAGCACGAGATACAGGATAGTTTGCTGATGATTCGCATCAACCGACCAGCTAAGCGAAATGGCTTCACACCTGCCATGATGAACCAGCTGGCCCAGGCTTATAGCCTGTTAGATGACGACCCTGAACTGCGGGTGGGTGTGGTTTGCGCCCAAGGAGAGCATTTCACTGGCGGCCTGGACTTACCCACGTTTGCCGGCTTGATGCAACGCGGTGAGCGTGCCATTGAAGATGGTCTGGTCGATCCTTTTGACCTTGGCATGACAGGCTATCGTCGACGTGTCAAACCCTTGGTGATGGCGGTCAAGGGAATCACCTATACCTTGGGTATTGAATTGATGCTGGCTGCTGATGTGGTGATCGCAGCAGATAACTGTCGCTTCTCACAGCTTGAGGTCAAGCGAGGCATCATGGCCACTGGCGGCGCGACGCTTCGCATGTCGCAACGCGCTGGGGCGGGTAACGCCATGCTGCATTTGCTGACTGGTGACGAATTCGATTCAGCCGAAGCCTTGCGCTTGAATTTTGTGCAAAAAGTTGTTCCTACAGGGGAAGAGTTGAAAGAAGCCATACGCATTGCCAATTTGATCGCTGAACAAGCGCCACTGGCAGTGATTGCTACCCGTCAATCTGTGCTTGAGTGCATTGAAGAAGGTACTGCGGCGGCGGTCACTAAGTTTGAAGCCACCCAGCAGCGACTGTCCCGCAGTCAAGACGCGGCAGAAGGTGTGCGCTCATTCATTGAAAAACGCAATCCTCGTTTTACCGGCACTTGAACCGCTGCCAAACTGCATACACTGTGACTTAACCATGAATGAAGCAACTATCTCAGACGTGGACGTGAAACTCAGTGAGGCTGAGAACGTTCAATTGCGTCAACGGTCTAACTTGTTCGGCGCACTGCTGGTGGTTCATGCATGGCTAGTGATTGCCATTGGCATGGCTGTGTTTGCACTTTGGCCTCATCCTTTGACGTTTTTGATTTGCAGTGCAGTGATCGGTGGTCGGCAACTGGGCTTGAGCATATTGATGCACGACGCGGCCCACCGCGTGCTGATGCATCATCCCAAGTGGAATGATTTCATCGGTCACTGGTTGGCTGGCGGGGCCGTAGGTGCACACATGTACAGCTACCGGCCTTACCATCTGACCCACCATCGCCACACCCAACTCGATGAAGATCCCGATTTGGTGTTGTCTCGTCCTTTCCCTGTGTCAGCCAGCAGCTTATGGCGCAAAGTATGGCGTGACTTAAGCGGCAGAACCGGTTTGAAACAACGCTCAGAGCAACTGCTCTCTGGTCTGGGTGATAAGGGTTCGCCCATGTTGAGACTGAAGAAATTACTGCGGCATGAAAAGGCCTTTTTCCTCAGCAACTTGATAGTGTTTGGCATCTTGTGGGCCTGTGGTGAGCCCATGTTGTATGTGTGGATGTGGCTGGTGCCACTGCTGACTTGGTTTCAACTGTTCAGCCGCATACGCAATATTGCCGAGCATGCGGTCACTGGCGACAGATACAACCGATTGCGCAACACACGCACGACTTTTGCCAATTTATTCGAGCGTTTTTTTGTGGCGCCCTACTGGGTGAATTACCACCTAGAGCACCATTTATTCACCTTTGTACCCTGCTGGAAACTCAAAAAGGCGCATCGCCTGCTGATCCAACAAGGACTGGGGCCGCACATGGAACTCACTGCGAGTTATGCGGCTGTTTTACGCAAAGCTGTTCAACTGCCATGATTCATTTTTAAAGGTATGCCATGAAACTTTCTCTGCAACGTAGAAATTTGCTAGTGTGTGCATTGCTGTCGTTCGCCGGCTTGGCTGCGGCAGATATACCCACGGCAACGCCTGGCTCCGTTGGCATGTCAGCGGAAAGGCTCAAGCGCATTCGGCCCGTGATTCAAAAAGAAATTGACAACAAGCAAATGCCGGGTGCGATTGTGATGGTATTGCGCAAAGGGGCGGTGGTGTTTAGCGATGACATCGGCGTCAAACATGATGCGATTTTTCGTGCTTACTCTATGACCAAACCCATGGTGTCTGTGCTTGCCATGATGATGGTGGAGGAAGGCCAATTGCAACTGGCTGATCCTGTGGCTAAATTCCTGCCTGCATTGGCAAAGCAAACTGTATTAGCCAACCCCTTGGATGGCAGCAGCAGCACGGTGCCTGCGGCGCGTGGCACCACAGTCCAAGACTTGCTGCGTCATACCTCCGGTTTGACCTATGCGGAATTCACCCGCTCCGCCGCCATGAAACAAGCCTACATAGATGCGGGATTGTTCTCACTTGAAAACGGCGCCAAATGGATCACGCTGACACCTGATGAACAAGTGGAGGCCTTTGCCAAAGCGCCATTGCAGTGGCAACCTGGCAGCACATGGGAATACAGTTTGTCTACCGATTTGTTGGGTCGTGTGCTCGAGGCCGTAGGCAAAAAACCGCTGGGTGTGATGCTCGAGGAACGATTGATCAAACCGCTGGGCATGAAAGACACATCGTTTGTGGTGCCTGCAAGCAAGGTCCATCGCATAGCAGAGCCCTTGGCGATAGATCCTTTGACTCAAAAACCGTTTCCGCCCATGCTGGATATCACCAAGGCGCAAGGCAATGATTCAGGCGGTGCGGGTTTGGCAACTACCGCTGACGACTACCTGCGGTTTTGCCAAATGTTGCTGAACGGCGGCACTTTGGAAGGCAAACGGTATCTGAGTCGTACAACGGTTGCATTGATGACCTCCGATCAACTCGGCCCCAAAGTAGCAACGCCCTTACAACCTGGGGAATTGCTCATGGGTGTACAAGGTTACACCTTCGGCCTGGGTTTCATGGTGCGTCAAGGCCAAGGGATGGCAAGCGTTCCGGGATCTGAAGGCGATTACGCCTGGGCTGGCGCGGGAGGCACATTTTTTTGGATCGACCCGAAAGAACAAGTCATCGGTTTATTGATGGCGCAAACACCTGGTCCTCAACGTCAGTATTACCGCCGCATGGTCAAGCAACTGGTGTATCAGGCGATTGAATAGAGCTTGAGGCGTTGTCATGGGGTCCATCAAGACCCCAGCCTCAATAAATTGACACGAAATTGTCATATTTAACTGCTAATAAAACCAGTATCATTTACCCTTGTTTAACTGCAAAGGAATTTTGTGCGTGCTATTAAAAAAGTCAAAAGATTCATCGAGGATGCTCCACATTCTTTTGAAGGTCTGACCTTTGCCAAGGTGATACTTGCTTTGGAATCAGGTCATGATTTCCCAGTCACAGATCTTTACAAACTCAACGCTGAGGAATTTGAATTGGCCATCGAGTTACTCAAAGATTGGCGCATTGATCGCTTCTACATCGGCAAAGCCAAAGCATTTGATACCGCTACCCACGCGACAAATATTTCTTGATGTATTGAGGCGTTCAATTGTCTGAATTCAACGCAGTGAACTTACATCGTCTCTTTTGCGTTTATTTGGAGTACAGCGACAGCGCCAACAGATCTGCTTCAATCGCCTCTGCGGCTTCTCGTAAATAGGGGTTATGGGATTCGCTACCTGCTTTGCCAATATCTAGGTCTGCTTGAAAACCGTCTCTCTCTGGCCAAATGCTGTCAAGCATCTCAAAACCGGCATCTGCAATAGTTTCTTTAGCGATTTCCAATAATCGCTCAGAACGGCCAACCTTAGACAGTATCAATACAATTTTGTTACCCACTTTGCGAGTTTTGGAAAGCCTTCGAGCCAAGGCAAGTGTGGGCCGCAGGTCATCCATGGAGGTGCCCGTTGGAAGAAAGACAACATCGCTTTCCTGGCTGACATCTGTGGTGAGCTCATCGGCCAAACCGCGCGTGTCAACTACCACTAAATCAAAACCTTCTACGGATTTGCGGAGTTTTTTAAGACTTTTAAAAGCACGTGCTTCGATATCGGGTTCAATACCGTTTCGCAAACGGGTCGCACTCCATTCGATACAAGAAAGTTGCTCAAGATCAAAATCGCCGAGCAAAACTTTGTAATCTTGACGGGCGGCAGCCACGGCAAGTACCCTGGCAAGCGTACTTTTACCTACCCCACCCTTTTGACCAACGAATGAAGCTATCTTCATATGGCTTGCCTTGTAAATCTTTGAACATCGGTTTGAATTTAGGGTAAAAACCATGAAGTGTCAAGAATAGGATCGCTTCCAAAACTTGAATCTGCTGACCATTCGACTCAACCAGTGTCTTGGAGCATCTGTGCTTGACTCTAAATAGGTTTGACTGGTTTTAAGAAATGCGTGAATGAAGTTGAAATTGAATATATTTTCTTCTTGAGCTATTTCGGGTGAATTTACCGTCAGGTTTTGATGCGCATGATCAACTGATTTGGGCTTGAGTCTCATTAATTGAGCAAGTTTCATCACCTCACTGTCATCCCACTTGGCTGGATGCCCTTGTTGATCTACAGACCAAATTTTTAGGTTAGCGTATTTTGTTTTAGATTGATTCGCTATGTTTGATGGGCATATGGGACTTTCCGAGTTGTGCAGCAATACCACTTTGCCATGGAAGTTATCAAGCAATGATGAAAATCGCATGCCAAATAAATCGAACTCATAGGGCAAATCAAAGTGCGACCTGCTAAGCACAGCGTCGACCACACGAGCATCCACTCGCAACTTACTTGACTGAGTATCTGATTCTTGGATATTCTGGTACAAATTCATCAGAGATGACCAATGAAGGAATAAACCAATATCGTTAAGCACCACGCTGTCAACCCTATGTTGAAAACGATGAACTAAATGCATTGCCAGTATTCCACCCATACTGGTTCCAATCAAATGGAATTTTCGGTTGGTATGTGTTCGCTGGGGCAGAATCAAAGACGCCATCACATCCTCTGTATCAGCAAGGTATTGAGAGAATGAATATTTGGTATGCAGCGGCAATGGATCTGATTCACCTCTACCGCAATAGTCGATACTGATCCAACAGCAGTCAGCGAAAGATTCAACCATACTTAGCAGGTGATGAAAACTATCACGCGTCTCTAATAGCCCAGGTAAACATAGAAAAATATGCTTTGCATCAATATGACCCATGCATGAATACGCAATTTTGCGATTCATTTCACCTTCTTTGATGAAATGGAATTCTGAACGGACTGACTCGACTGACATGGGAAAACTTTGAGATCAAACAATCTGTATTAGAAACTTAATTTGTGGCAGGTGTATGTCTATCACCAAGACAAACAGCCTCCAATGATTGTGTTTCTTACAAAGGAATGGATGACGCTTTAATGATGGTATGTATGTTGGTATGGTAAATTGATTAATGATCTAAGAATTTGAAAAGAACCATCACCATGAAACAAAGACTGCTTTTCATTTATTTGTGCATGCTACCCTTCATTAGCTGTGCTGAAAATTTCAATGTGCAAGTGGGCCCTAGACCTTACTTTCTCATTTCACAAATGAAGCCATCTGCTTTGAAAACCAAACTGCAGAGTTGTTCAAACAAACAAATGCACAAAACCCCTTTTTCCATCGGACACCGAGGGGCTGCGTTGATGTTTCCTGAACACACTTTAGAGTCCTACCAAGCTGCAGCAAGAATGGGTGCAGGTGTCATTGAATGTGATGTGACCTTTACAAAGGATAAAGCCTTGGTCTGCCGTCATGCACAAAATGACCTACACACCACCACCAATATATTGCTCACACCCTTGGCTTCTAGATGCACAGCTCCTTTCAAACCGTATGATCCAATTAGCAAAACACCTGCCACAGCAGAGTGCAGAACCAGCGATATCACGCTTGAAGAATTCAAATCATTGCGCGGCAAGATGGATGCTTTCAATCCGCAAGCTTTAACTGTTGAAGAATTTGTGAAAGGCACTCCCAACTGGAGAACTGATTTATACAGCGGACCGAGCAGCGGAACGCTGATGACACACCAAGAATCAATTACTTTATTCAAAAAGCTGGGCGTCAAAATGACACCTGAGTTAAAGGAAGCAGTGGTGCCAATGCCCTTCAATGGTTTCACGCAGGAAGACTATGCGAAAAAAATGATTGACGAGTACAAAGCTCTGGCTATCAAACCAACCGATGTTTTTCCTCAATCTTTCCACCATGCCGACATCATGTATTGGATTCAGTACGAGCCAGCATTTGCAAAACAAGCGGTATTTTTAGATGCGGCAGAAAAGCCTCAAGACTTACCCGATCTTGAAAAACTTAAACAATATAAAAAGCAAGGTGTTCGTATCGTAGCGCCACCGATCTTTGCACTTTTAGATGTCAAAGACGACCACATGGTGCCCTCTCGCTACGCCAAGGACGCCAAGCAAGCAGGCCTGGACATCATCTCCTGGTCTCTTGAGAGGTCAGGTGTCATGGCCATTGAGAAAGGCGGCTGGTATTACCAAACTGTCAATTCAGTTGTTCATAACGAGGGAGATATTTACGAAGCATTGCATGTCTTGACGCAAGATGTTGGCATCATGGGTCTTTTTTCAGATTGGCCAGCCACCACCACTTATTACGCCAACTGTATGCAAATAAACCGAGCGCCCAGAAAATGACGGGTATCGAATGTGTAAAAGCTATCTGCTTCTGTGAAAACACTTCATTTTTGGTTTTAGACAATACCCATGCGTAATTTATATATCAACAACAGTGTCATTACAGAAACTGAATCACTGGTTCAAGAACAGATTCCTCAAGGCTTTCATTGGCTGAGCTTTACCCGACGTGAATTTGAAGTCAATCTTGTAGATATTCAGTCAATGTTGGATAAGCTTTACCGTGTTCAAGTGCTTGACTTGCATATTTCGGATATGTTGAACAACCAGTTGCCTTCCCATTACGACTACACCTCTGAATACGACATCATCATTTTCAGACGGCTGGCACGAGGTCGCACTGAATCTGATCTTTCCAGCCCTGGAGAAATATTGCATGCATCCAGTGACAAGGGCGGCCCACCCATATTGAAACGAATTGACACCAGCCCCATCAGTTTGTTGGTTTTCGATAAGCTAATTATTTCAGTTCATCCAGCAGATTGCGCAGTAAGAGACCTGTTTGCCAACCGATTGTTAAATACAGCGACGATTTCACATACTATTCACTCAACCAGTCGATTGCCCAATAACCCCGTAGATTTGATGCTCAGGATGATTGGTTTAGTCGTTGACGGGTATTTGGATTTACGCAAAGAACTGACCCGCCAGTTGGATCATTGGCAAAGTGAACTCATCAACCCCAGAGCACGATTTAACAATTGGAGCGCCTTATTAGATTCACGTTTGACATTGCATTATTTAGATGAAATTTGTGAAGACCAACGTGCTGCTATTCAGGATTGGATTGAGGCCTTGGATTCATGGCTGGAAACCGATTCGCTGTCAAACAAAGACTTGGAATTGGTGAAAGTTCGCAGCCGGGATGTGCTTGAACACATTGAGCGAGTGGTTCACCATGTCAATAGACTAGAGCAAAGTGCCGAAACAGCAGTTCAAATGCATTTCAATATCCAAAGCAACCATAACAACGATGTGATGAGAACGCTAACGGCGTTAACTGCTATCTTTTTACCGCTGAACCTCATCACCGGTTTTTTCGGTATGAACTTTGAACACTTTCCGTTTCTTAAAAGCGAGGACGGTCTGCTACTGACTGAAATATTTATGGGTTTGTTGGTTATTGTTCTTGGTATTTATTTTTGGGTCAAAAGTTATTTAACGACATCTGGTCCAAATAAGTAAACCATACGAATACATCTATGGATTGCGTTGAATTTGTTTGAAGATATACATCTAGTATGGTTGCACAGAAATAATAATTTACATGGCATTCAACTCAATTTGTCAGAGCGTTTGATGAAATGCGTGAATAGCTTACTCTGAGGACCCTATGTCATCAATGTCATTGGCATCCATCATGGCCATTTCAGAATACTGTCTCGCATTGAGTTCATGTTTATATGCACGAAGGGCATGAATATCGCAGGTTATTTGATCGTCATTCTCAAAGGCTTCTGCGGCCAGTTCATGCTGTTTTGACGCTTGCATCAAGTGATAAGCAGCCATTCTGTGCAATTCACCAGGTGTTTCAAATTCTTCTTGGTATTCGTCAACCAGTTCTGAAAAGTTCTCTTGAGATGGGTGTTCCATTGTGGGGCTCCTGCTGTTTAAACCATGTTGTATCGAATTCATGTGAATCATTGATGACTGTTCATGGTCACCAGCTTATGGCACACGCTTTGCGCTATCTTTTGATCGTGTTCGATCAAGGGTCTGTAAAAAGACAGCGACATAGATTTGATAGCAGGCTCGTTGGATACCAAACGACCTTTTTCAGTGACGACCGCAAAATCTGTCAATGCAAGCGTATGGTTTATACAGTTGACAATGTAGTCAATTTGCTGGACACCACTGTCACCCATGTCATGCAATTCACGAACGTTGAAAAATCCTTTTTGGTCGTGAATGGCTGCGATGATCAAACGGTTGTGAACAGCACTTGTTTCGCTGGCAAAAACTGTGCTGGTCAAAACCAAACCCGTCAGTAATACAAATTTATAGATCATGCTGAAACTCCTTGTTAAGTTGACTCTTTAAAACTGCTTTGATTACAAGTCAGTCAATGTGGAGAGAATAGCAAGACCTAGGGTAACTACTATGACAAATTCAATATCAAAAATTAAATTTTTATTAAAAAACCAATGAATACTTTTTTACCTCATCACTACTTTGGCGGTGATGTTTTACGGCAGTGACTTTGCTTTTTTTAAGACTTAGAAATATCCACAGCTGACGCTGCGTCCATAGAATACTGCCTCAACATATAGCTGCGTCAACAGACTACATCTGCTGCATGTATTGCACGGGGTAAGGACGTATGACTTGGTAAGTGGGGCACTGGTAACGCTCAATGTCATTGCCATTGATGGGAAATGATCCGCAATTGGAAAATCTGCGTAATGGCGAACGGTAGATACCGCAAATGTATTGATCGGTACCTGACTGCTCCAGAAACACACATTGGCGGTTCAAACAGCAATTGCCGCATTGTGAACAATGGCCTTGCACCGGTTCGCTGACCTCGTGATTAAAACGCAGAATATCCTCGAAATAATGCTGTATCGGCCCTTGGCTGATCGCGTTCACGTGAATTCTCAGTTTCTCTAATGTTTGCTTGTAATGGAGCAAGTACTCTTTTTTCCAGAACAACAATGCCATAGCAACTGGCAACACGGGCATTAAAGACTTAAAAATAAAAACCAAGGCGAAGGCCAGTTTTTCGGCGTGGTGTTTTTTCAAAACAGTGACTCAACAAATGGAAAGTGACAGTTTCGTTAATTAACATGACAAACTTATGACTGATTTTGGTGTTGATGCAATGTTTGAATAACCGCATCCGTCAATGCAAAACCCTGTCCGTGTTTGCTGGCCAGCACAGCGCAATGCGATATGAAGTTTTCCAATCCCTCAGCGTACACAAACTGCAAAGCACCGCCAGTCCATGCAGGAAAACCGATGCCAAAAATTGAACCAATGTTGGCATCATGACTGGAGGTCAATACGTTTTCTTGTAAACAACGCGCTGTCTCCACCGCTTGCCGGTAAAGCAAACGCTGCTTGATGGCTTCCTGTGTCTGTAAGGGGTCGGCATGAAACGGTTTCTCAAAATGTGTTTTCAAACCTGACCATAGGCGCTTAGGACCTTGCGAGGGGTAATCGTAGTAACCGCCGCCAGCTGCCCGGCCTTGACGTTGGAACTCTTTGACCATGCGTTCGACCAGCAACTCGCCGCTTGTTGGCTCGTATGTTTTTCCCTCTTGCGCAAAATCCGACCGAGTCTGATCAAGCACATGCACGGATAAAGACAAGGCTGTAGCGTCCAATACCTCAAGCGGACCCACTGGCATACCTGCCATCACTGCGGCGTGTTCTATCAAGGGCGCGGGCATGCCTTCAGCAAGCATGGCAGCACCTTCCATCACATAAGTGCCAAACACGCGACTGGTGAAAAATCCGCGTGAATCGTTGACAACAATAGGTGTTTTACCGATGGCCAAAACGTAGTCATAGGCACGCGCCAAGGTCTCATCATCGGTACGATGACCCTTGATGATTTCAACCAATTTCATCTTGTCAACCGGCGAGAAAAAATGCAGTCCCACGAATTTTTCTGGTTTTGCACTGGCTTGAGCCAGACCGCTGATAGGCAATGTAGACGTATTGGATGCAAACACCCCATTGGCCGCCAGCATGGGCTCTGCCTCTTGCGTGACTTGTGCTTTTAAAGCGCGACTTTCAAACACAGCTTCGATGATGAGATCGCATTCTTTCAAATCATCTACCCTGTCAGTGGCTTGAATCAACGCCATGGTCTTCAATTGCTCAGAAGCTTGCATCCGTTGGGCGTGGACCCGTTTATCGGTCAGTTGTTGGGTATAAGAGCGGCCTTGTTCAGCTTTTTGCAAATTGACGTCTTTTAAAACGCAAGGAATTCCTTTGATAGCGTTGGCATAAGCAATGCCAGCACCCATCATGCCTGCGCCCAAAATACCGACACGTGCGGGCTTCCAAGGTGCAAAGCCAGTTGGACGAGACTTGCCAGACTTGATGGCATTCAAATTGAAGAAAAATGCGTTCACCATGTTCTTGGTGGTTTGTCCCACCATGACGCGTGCAAGTTTTCGGGTTTCAATGCGTGTGGCCGTGTCGTAGTCCACTTGTGCACCTTCGACCATCGTCTCCAAAATAGCTTGTGCGGCAGGGTACAAACCATGGGCTTTATGGAACAGCATGGCGGGTGCAACCGCCAATCCCGCAGCCAACGCAGGACTGTTGACACTGCCGCCAGGCATTTTGAAACCTTTGACATCCCAAGCTTGAGAGGCTTGGGGATGGCTGCGTATGAAGTCCAAGGCCAATGTGCGGAGTTCGTCGATGGTTGTTCCTAAACCTTGCACCAGACCCAAGGCAAGCGCTTGCTGAGGGTTGAATAATTTGCCTTCCATCAAATAAGGTTGGGCCGCCATCAAGCCTAAGAGACGTGTCATCTTGGTGATGCCGGTGGCGCCAGGAATCAAGCCCAATGTGACCTCTGGCAAACCGAAAAGTATGTTGGGATGATGGAGCGCAAATCGTGCATGCGCTACCAATGCCAATTCCCACCCGCCGCCCAGTGCTGCGCCATTGAGGATGGCCACCACTGGTTTGCCCAATGTTTCTATGCGGCGAAACGCATGCTTTAACTTTTCCAATGAGTGAAATGCAAGCGCTGCATCCTGCTCCTTGAGTTTGGATACCCCTTTGAGATCAGCGCCTGCAAAAAAAGTGGTTTTGGCAGAAGAAAAAATCACGCCCTTGAGCCTGTCGTTATCTGTATGCAACTGGTCAGCCAAAGCCAACATATCGGCTTGCCATTCGGGTTTCATGGTGTTGACGGGCGAACCTGGCTCATCAAAGATCACATGGGCAATGCCATCTTCATCCAACGAATAGTTCACAGTTGAAAAAGTCATGCTCATACCCGTTCAATGATGGTGGCGATACCCATACCGCCGCCTACGCACAAAGTGATCAGACCGCGTTTGAGTTGGCGACGCTCCAATTCGTCAAGCAATGTTCCGACCAACATGGCGCCAGTGGCACCCAGCGGATGCCCCATGGCAATCGCACCGCCATTCACATTGACTTTTTCGTGTGGCACGTTCATCTCCCACATGAACCGCATGGGCACAGCGGCAAAGGCTTCATTCACCTCAAACAAATCGATGTCGTCGACGGTCAGTCCGGCTTTGGCCAATGCTTTGCGAGACGCTGGCATCGGTCCGGTCAACATGATGGTCGGGTCTGCACCGCTGAGCGCAGTCGCCACTATGCGACCACGTGGCGTCAATCCCAAGGCCTTGCCTTTGGCTTCGCTACCGATCAAGACAGCTGCTGCACCATCTACGATGCCGGAGGAGTTGCCAGCGGTATGCACATGATCAATGCGTTCAACTTGCGGATAACGCGACAGTGCCACCGCGTCAAAGCCCATTTTTCCCATATCGGTAAAACTGGTTTTCAAAGCGGCCAATCCTTCCATGGTGGTGCGTGGCTTGATGAATTCATCACGCTCCAACAATGCAATGCCGATTTCATCAAGCACAGGCATCACCGAACGGTCGAACCGACCCTCGGCTTGTGCAGCAGCTGCCCGCTGCTGAGAAGTGAGGGCAAAACGGTCCACATCCTCGCGACCCCAACCCGACATCGTGGCAATCAAATCAGCGCCAATGCCTTGTGGCGTGAAGCCAGTGGCTGCGTTGGTGGCTGGGTCTTGCGCCCAAGCACCGCCGTCTGAACCCATGGCCACTCGCGACATACTTTCGACCCCACCTGCTACGACCAGATCTTCCCAACCGCTGGCCACTTTTTGCGCAGCCATGTTGACGGCCTCTAAGCCTGAGGCACAAAAACGGTTGATTTGCACACCTGAGACTTGCACATTCCAACCCGCTTTCAGCAACGCGGTCTTGGGTAACACTGACCCTTGTTCGCCGACAGGGCTGACACAGCCCATCACCACATCGTCAACTTCAGCGGTGTCAAAACCATGGCGTGCTTGCAATTGGTTGAGCAGACCACCGAGTAAATCTACCGGTTTGATGGAGTGCAAACTGCCGTCTTTTTTTCCTTTGCCGCGAGGTGTTCTGATCGCGTCGTAAATCATGGCGTAGGTCATGAAATTCTCCAGAGGGAATGGGTATGTTTAAGGGGTAAAACTTGATTGACATGCAGTTTATATGCAAACTAAACTGGTCATTACTTTCATGCTTAAATAAACCTGCTTTCTTGACTACATAAATTTGTTGCCCATTTCATGACATACCAATCCATATTTCGCCCTGGCTTATTTAATGAGCAAGTGGTCATCGTCACGGGTGGCGGTTCTGGTATCGGCAGATGCACAGCGCATGAGTTGTCTGCTTTAGGCGCACGGCTTGCATTGCTAGGAAGAAACATTGACAAGCTGCACGCCGTTGCGGCTGAAATTTCTGAAATGGGCGGCACCGCCTCTGTGCATGTGTGTGACATCCGTGAAGAACCCTTGGTGACTCAAACCATCACTGGTATTTTGAAACAGCATGGCCGCATCGATGGCCTGGTCAACAACGCAGGTGGACAATTTCCAGCGCCACTGTCGCAAATCAAAGCCAAGGGCTGGGACGCTGTGGTGCGCAACAACCTCACAGGCGGTTTTCTCATGGCACGCGAATGCTATACACAATGGATGCAACAACACGGCGGAAGTATCGTCAACGTTATCGCTGATATGTGGATGGGCATGCCAGGCATGGGGCACTCAGGCGCGGCTCGCGCAGGCATGCTCAATTTCACTGAAACTGCGGCACTCGAATGGGGACCTGTTCGCTCAAACGCCGTGGCACCTGGTTGGATTGCCTCTAGTGGCATGGACAACTACCCGCCCGAGATGACCGCCATGATTCAACACATGCACCAATTGGTGCCCTTGCAACGCATAGGCACGGAGAGTGAAGTGGCAGCAGCGATTGTGTTTTTGCTGTCACCGGCGGCGGCATTTATCTCAGGCGCTTGTTTGCGAATCGATGGCGGTGCGCCAAATGCAAAGCGCATCTGGCCACAAGTGGGCACCGGTAAAAGCAATATGGCATTCAATGGTTTCCATTTGGCGCAATCCCCCCAAGTTCTCAGCAAAGGCAAGACATGAGCGAAGAAGTGTCTGCACGCGAATACCAACTGGGTCTGATCCACGCGTTGCGTGCCATCGAAGCACGCACCAGACAGCGCAGTGCACAAGCCGCCCCTTTGTTTGCCAAGCGTGGCCAATTACTGCCACGCGAAAGGGTGGCGCGACTGCTCGATCCAGGTACGCCTTTTTTAGAGCTGTCTACCTTGGCTGGCTGGTTACAAGACACCACAGATGAAAACGCTTCAGTGCCAGGCGGCGGTGCTATTGTGGGTATCGACATGGTCTCTGGAACGCGTGTCATGCTGGTGGCTGATGACTCCGGCATTGATGCAGGTGCACTGCAACCCCAAGGCATAGAAAAATTCCAACGGGCACAAGCGATTGCGCTGCAAAACAAATTGCCTTTTGTGCATTTGGTTGAATCGGCAGGTGCCAATTTATTGAAATACAAGGTCGAACAATTTGTACTCGGTGGCGGCAATTTCCATGGCCTCGCCCGTTTATCCGCAGCAGGTATTCCAGTGCTGGCGGTGGTACACGGGCCCTCCACCGCTGGCGGGGCGTACATGACCGGCTTGTCGGACCAAGTCATCATGGTGCGAGGCAGAGGAAGAGCTTTTTTGGCCGGACCGCCATTGCTCAAAGCTGCCACCGGTGAGATTGCTGATGATGAAAGTCTAGGTGGCGCTGATGTACACGCCAGCGTATCAGGACTGGCCGACTATGTGGCAGAAGACGATGCACATGCCATTGGCTTGGCTCGGCAAGTCATTGACAGCTGGGGTTGGCAAGCATCCACGCCAGCGTGGCCGCAGGGAAAAGCGCCTGCTCTTACCCAGGATGGTTTGCTAGACATTTTTTCTGGTCACAGCAAGCAACCGGTCGATATGTGTCGTGTGATTGAACATATCGCAGATGGTTCGCAGTTTCTGCCATTTCAAGCAGACTTTGGCCCAGCTTCCGTTTGTGTGCACGCCAGCATCGAAGGACATCGTGTGGGCATCATCACCAACAACGGCCCCTTGGACCCTGCGGGCAGCAACAAGATCACCCATTTCATCCAGTCCTGCGATCAGACCGGTTTGCCTCTGATTTGGCTGCACAACACCACCGGCTTCATGGTCGGGCGCGAGGCTGAACATGCAGGCATGATCAAGCACGGCTCCAAACAAATACAAGCCTTATCTAATGCACGCGTGCCGCAAATCACGCTGCTTTGCGGCGCTTCTTTTGGCGCAGGCAATTACGGCATGTGCGGACGTGCTTTTGGGCCCAGATTTGTGTTTAGCTGGCCCAATGCTCGCACCGCCGTGATGGGGCCACAGCAAGCGGCGGACACCATGGGCATCGTCATGGAAGACGCTGCCCAGCGCAAAGGCATTGCTGTTGACACAGAAAAACGTGATGCCATGAAAGACAACATCATTCAAACCTTTGAACGTCAAATGAGCGCGTTTTACACCTCGGGATTGTTGCTAGATGACGGCGTCATCGACCCGCGCGATACCCGTCGTGTGCTGGCTCTGACCCTCACGCTTTGCCGCGAAGCGCAAGACCGTCAATTACGCCCCATGCAATACGGCGTCTCGCGCGCTTGATCCCCCATTTCCGGAGTCCCAGCCATGAACCTGACCCATGAACACGAAGAACTCAAACGCAACCTCAAGCGATTCATTGTTGAAGAAATCAACCCGCATGTGGATGAATGGGAGGCTGCAGAAATTTTTCCTGCGCATGAAGTCTTTGGCAAACTGGGTCAACTCGGCTATCTGGGCCTCACCAAACCCGAAGCCTACGGCGGCAGCGGCCTAGACTATTCATACAGCGTCATCATGGCTGAAGCACTGGGTCACATCAGTTGTGGCGCTTTGCCCATGGCCATCGGCGTACAAACGGACATGGCCACCCCTGCTTTGGCACGTTTTGGCTCGCAGTCTTTGTGCGAAGAATTTTTAGTACCCGCTATCAGCGGCAAAGCTGTGGCCTGCATCGGCGTGTCCGAGCCACATGCGGGGTCCGATGTATCGGCCATCAAAACCACTGCCCGCAAAGACGGGGACGATTACATCATCAATGGCGGCAAGATGTGGATCACCAACAGTTTGCAAGCAGACTGGATGTGTGTGCTGGCCAATACCAGCGAAGGTGCTGCCCACAAAAACAAAAGTCTGATCATCGTGCCCATGAACACCCCTGGGGTGACACGCGCTAAAAAAATCCGCAAGATAGGCATGATGGCAAGTGACACAGGTCTGATCCATTTTGATGATGTGCGCGTGCCGCAGCGCAACCGCATCGGTGAAGAAGGCATGGGCTTCACCTACCAGATGATGCAATTTCAAGAAGAACGGTTATGGGCAGCTGCCAACGCCATTCAAGGCTTGACCAATTGCATAGAACAAACTATTGCCTATACACGTGAACGCCAAGCTTTTGGTAAATCCATATTAGACAACCAAGTCGTGCATTTCGCTTTGGCTGAATTAAAGACCGAAGTCGAAAGCCTGCGCGCCCTCACCTACCTTGCCACGCAACACTACATCGAAGGTAAGGACGTGACCGAATGGGCTTCCATGGCCAAGCTCAAAGCAGGTCGACTGCTGCGCAGCGTACCTGATGGTTGCTTGCAATTTTGGGGAGGCATGGGCTACACCTGGGACAACCCGGTGTCACGGATGTACCGCGACGGCAGGCTGGCTTCTATAGGCGGCGGCGCCGATGAAGTCATGCTGGGCATCATCAGCAAATACATGCATACCCTTCCTCTGCGTCATTGAACATAGCCCATGCGTTGGCTGTCTCTGCACACCTCTTCTCAGGAAATTGACCCGTGATTCGACTAGAAAAACATCCAACACATTGGGTTCTTTGGTTGGATGCACCTCAAACCCGAAACGCCATCAGCGCTGAAATGGTTCAAGCGATGAAAGATGCGTTGCAACATGTCAAATTGCATTCCCAATTGAGAGCGCTGGTTTTGCGAGGTGCGAACCAGCATTTTTGTTCTGGCGGGGACTTCGCGAGTTTCAAAGAATGGATTGCCACACCGCCGCCGCCCCATGAACCTGACCCTGTGGCTGTTCACAACCGAGACTTTGGCATGCTGTTGCAACAATTGAAAGATTGTGAAGTCATGACCTTGGCACTGGTGCAAGGCTATGCCATGGGTGGAGGCTGTGGACTGGCTGCCGCTTGTGATCTGGTGATCGCAGACGACACTGCGGTATTTGCTACACCCGAATTGAGTCTGGGTTTACCGCCTGCACAAATTACGCCCTTTGTGCAACAGCGCTTGGGAACTGCCAAGGCCATGCAACTGCTGGTTAGTACCCGAAAAATAAACGCGCTTGAAGCCAAGCAAATCGGTTTGGTGGATGAGCACGTGAGCGATATTGAAACTGCGTTTGCCCAGTGGCAAAAGTATTGGCAACAGGCCGAGCCCGCGTCATTGCGCTCTACCGTGCACATATTGCGAAAAGTTCAAGCCCGAGAAGAGCTCGGGGCTGTTTTGGATTTCGCCTCCAAGCAATTTGCCAAGAGTTTTCGCAGTGGAACAGCGCTTGAAGGTATCACAGCACGCAGCGAAAAACGCCAACCCTTTTGGGAACTGGACTGAATATGAAGTCAGCCGCCATACACAAGTTGCTCATTGCGAACCGAGGCGAGATCGTCAGCCGTGTGGCACGCACCGCGCGTGCCATGGGCATTCAAACCATTGCGGTTTACTCCGACGCAGATCGCCATGCGCCCTACTTGCATAGCTGTGATACGGCTATCGGCATAGGGGGTGAACGACCAGCTGACAGCTATTTGTCCTTCGACAAACTATTACACGCCGCCCATTTGAGTGGTGCGCAAGCCATACACCCTGGTTACGGGTTTTTATCTGAGAACGCGGCGTTTGCTCAAGCCGTCATCTCTGCCGGGCTGATTTGGGTGGGCCCTTCGCCCGACGCCATGCAGGCCATGGGCGACAAAGCGCAGTCGCGCAAATACATGCAAGATGCAGGTATACCTGTACTGCCTGGAAGTTTGCAAGCCAGCACTGATTTTTCTGTTTTGAAAGCCGATGCACTCACGCTAGGTTACCCGTTGATGATCAAGGCCAGTGCTGGCGGTGGCGGCAGAGGCATGCGTTTGGTACTTGAGGCAAGTGCGCTGGATGACGCATTGCAGAGCGCATTCAATGAAGCTCAGGCGGCATTCGGTGACGGCAGACTGCTGTTGGAACGCGCTTTACTGGCGCCGCGCCATGTCGAAGTGCAATTGCTTGCCGATACATACGGCCACGTGATTCACCTCGGCGAACGCGACTGTACGGTGCAACGTCGTCACCAAAAACTGATTGAAGAAGCACCCTCGCCTGCAGTCAATTCGGCACTCAGACGCCGCTTGGGTGACGCTGCAGTGAAAGTGGCACAAGCCGTGCAATACAGTGGCGCAGGCACGGTCGAGTTTTTGCTCGATACAGCGCCTGGGCAAGAAGACGCGTTCTATTTCATGGAGATGAATACACGCTTGCAAGTTGAACATCCAGTCACCGAGGCCTTGGTCAAACAAGACTTGGTGGCTTGGCAACTGCGTATTGCCAATAGAGAGCATTTGGCACTCGACCAAGAACAGATCCTGCATCAGTTTGAGCAAGGCGGGCATGCCATCGAAGTTCGTCTGTGCGCTGAAGATCCTGCCAACCAACACATGCCGCAAAGCGGCCATCTGCTTTACTGGCGATCACCAGCTGAATTGCGATGTGATGCAGCGTTGACATCGGGCATGGTTATCAGCCCTTTTTACGACTCCATGCTGGGTAAATTGATCGCACACGCACCGACACGCGAGTTGGCCATCGCGCAACTGGCGGACGGCTTGGAACGCACCGTGTGCTTGGGTTTGAACACCAACAGGCGTTTTCTGGCCCAAGTGTTGAGAAGCCATGTGTTTGGCAGTGGCGATTTCAGTACGGCGGTATTGAAAGATGCTCTGAGCGAATTGGCCTTGGATACAGGATCAAAGAAATTACAAGCCTTGGCGGCTGTAGCCATGGCTTGTTTACCTCGTTCATCTGATGCCGTTCCTCCCGCCCATTGGTGGAATTGGCTCAGCAGTGATGACAGGGAAATGCGAGTGCCAATGACGATAAACGCACAGCCACAGAGCTGGCATGTGCAGCAATGCGGTGAACAATGGACAGCCTCTCATGCGGATGCGTCATTCATCGTCAGTGGTTTGAAATTGAATGTACGCGAAAAAGACCACAGACCACGCCATGTTGATGAGGGGGTGATCCACGCTGAAAAGGGTCAACTTTATGCTGTGATCAATGGCGAACCCATGCAGTTTTTTTATGTCTGGTCTGCAGACAGCTTATGGCTACAACACAGAGGCGATACAGTTTGTGTGAAAGATGAGCGGCACACGCCTGCTGCTGGCGCAAAATCTCTACGCGCTAACGAGGTTCATGCACCTATGCATGGCCGTGTGGTGCGATTGCATGTAGCGACTGGCGAATCTGTCGCTGCTGGGCAGTTGTTGCTGGTGATGGAGGCGATGAAAATGGAACACCATTTGCATGCGCCGCGTGAGGGTGTGATTGAGCAAGTGCTGGTTACTGAAAGCTCGCAAGTGGCACAACGTCAATTGTTGATTCGCTTCACTTAGTTTTGTTGATGACTTGCTTGGGTTGAACTATCCCTAGAGCTTGGTTGGGG